>Ga0265298_10002156_pt1 | contig 27936 bp, 17 predicted proteins | sample AusTroGonzalo_MG_3_FD_193486 | JGI IMG/M metagenome (GOLD analysis project Ga0265298, IMG submission 193486) | Bovine rumen microbial communities from tropical cattle in Woodstock, Queensland, Australia - Gonzalo_01 | ecosystem: Host-associated > Mammals > Digestive system > Stomach > Rumen ...
TATTGCTCGCATAGCGCCTTGGTATTGTTGAGGTCGTCGAGACCCAAGCCTGTCAGCACAAGGTGGCAGCCTTCCTGCGCTAGGTGCAGCGCGATACTCTGCCCGATGCCGGTGCCGCCGCCTGTGACTAAGGCTGTTTTGTTTTTGAGGTTTAGCACGGTTTATTCTGTTTTAGAATTGGGTCTTCGGAATCCCCCGCCCTTCGGGCACCCCCTTACAAGGGGGACGCCTACCGGACGCAAGTTCTGCGCCGCTTTGCGCGTCCCCCTTTTAAGGGGGGCAGGGGGGATTCAAACCCCCACTTCATTGTGCCTGCAAAGATAAAAATAATTCCTTCATGTTGGGATAATCAATATATTTACTAATTTTGTGGTCGCTTTAAACAGCATCTGGCTGGGGAATACGTTCCTATCGCCTTTGCCCTTATGGCGGAGGGACATCCGCCATCTCCTGCACTGGAAGATAAGTCTTTAGCGCAGGAGATTGACTCGCTTTGCTTCGTCGAATCTTTCGATTTGACGGGTCAAGCCCGCAATGAGGGTGTTGGCGAAAGTCGTTAAGTTTAGTCGGATTATTAAATCTTTGAATTTTAAATCTTTAAATTTTAAATTGATGGATATATTTGAAAGAATATCAAAAGACTCCGGTGGCCCGATTGGGCAATACCGTGAACGCGCTGACGGTTATTTCGCATTTCCACGTCTGGAAGGCGAGTTGGGACCGCGCATGACCTTTAACGGCAGGGAGGTGCTCTGCTGGAGCTTGAACAACTACTTGGGTTTGGCCAACCACCCCGAGATCCGTCGTGTGGATGCCGAAGCCGCCGCCAAATATGGCCTCGCCGCCCCCATGGGTGCTCGTATGATGACGGGTCACACCCGCATGCACGAACATTTCGAGCATGAGTTGGCCGACTTCGAGAAGAAAGAAGCCGCCTACCTGTTCAACTTCGGCTATCAGGGCATCGTGTCGACCATCGACACCCTGACCAGCCCCCACGATGTCATCGTCTACGACAACGAAGCCCATGCCTGCCTGCTTGACGGCATCCGTCTGCACATTGGCAACAAGTACAAGTACCGCCACAACAATATGGAAGACCTGGAGAAGAAGCTGAAGGTCGCCACGGAGGTGGTGGCCAAGACCGGTGGCGGCATCCTCGTCATCACCGAGGGCGTGTATGGCATGACGGGCGCTTTGGGCGACCTCGCCGGCATCGTGGCTCTGAAGAAGAAATATAGCTTCCGCATCCTTATCGACGACGCCCACGGCTTCGGCGTGATGGGCCCGACGGGTCGCGGCACCTCCGAGCATTTCGGCGTGATGGACGACATCGACATCTACATCGGTGCCTATGCCAAGGCCATGGCCATCATCGGTGGCTTCGTGGCTGGCCCGAAGTATGTGATTGAGTATCTGCGCTATAACATGCGCTCGCAGATGTATGCCAAGAGCCTGCCGCTGGCCATCGTGGAAGGCTGCGAGAAACGTTTAGAGATCATCCGCAGCGCGGAGGGTGATGCCCTGCGCAAGCAGTTGTGGACGGTGACCCGTGCCTTGCAGAAGGGCTTCCGCGACCTGGGCTTCGACATCGGTCCTGCCGAGGCTTGCGTGACGCCGGTGCACGTGCAGGGCGACGTGGTGCAGGCCACCAACATCGCCATGGACCTGCGCGAGAACTACAAGATTTTCTGCTCGGTCATCACCTATCCTGTTATCCCCAAGGGCATGATCATCTTCCGCATCATCCCGACGGCCGCCCACACCATGGACGACGTCAACTACACGTTGAACGCCTTCGCCGAGGTGAGGCAGAAGCTCGACAAGGGCTTCTATGATGGCACGGAAGTGCCCAATATGAGGATAGAATAAAGGATTCCTGTTGCAATGAATCCTAATCGTACATCTTTGGCGTCCAATATAATAGTACTAACGGAAGAATGCCAGTCAAAATTTGGACAAAGAACCGCCATCGCGGATTGGTCGTACGCCTCGTCCGCAATGTGCAGTAAGTAAGAAGAAACACCTACCGTTTCATTGCAGCGGCAGGCGTTTCAGAAATTTTTTTGTTTGTTTGTTCGGGGGCGTCGGTAGACGCCCCTTTTTTGTTTTATTTTCAAAAAAATACTATTTTTGCAGTCTAATAATTCATGAAAATGGAATACGATCAGAATGATAATAAGGTAACTGTGGCTTCGGAACCTGCCGTTGCTTATGTGGCGTTGTCACCTCGCGTGGACGCTGCGGAAATAGGAAGAGAGTGCCTCTCTTTGGTGGAATCGAAGCGGTTGCTGCTTGAAAAGGTCTATCAACATTATCATCCTAAGGCATGAAGGTCTTTATTGATAAAGCCGTTCATGAAGAAATCGTGTCGTTCTATGAAGCGGCGATGAATCACCATATCACTCTTGACGAAGCCACTGTCCTCAGAAAGATTGATAGGTTGTATGATGCCTTGGAATCTCTTGGCACGTATGCTGAGATCTATCCCATCGCCCGCTTGAAATCAGAATGGATTTCAAAAGGCTATCAAGAGTTTATCTGTGAAGATTTTCACTTCGCCTACAGAATCTATGCACTGGAGGATGGGGAGAGAATTGTCCGTGTGCATGATGCAGTTCATAGTTTGTTGTATCATTGATTAGAGACGTAGCGCGCCAGGTCTCTACAATTTCCGTTGTTGCAAAAAAACGTCACGAAACGTGTCAGATTAGAAAACAATTAATATTTTTGCCAAAAATAACCTATCAGAGATGAAAAAACTATCCGCCTTTATTTGCATTATCTTTCTGACTACCCATATCTTTGCACAGGAATGGACTGCTGTAGACAGCCCCAAGTCCACCGCCCCCAAGGTCAAACTGCTCTCCGACACGGAGCAGGCTACCGAGGTGAGCTTCAGCTTGGGCGGCTTCTTCAAGGAAGAAGTTAACACGCCGCAAGGCAAGCAATACATCATCACCGCGCCCAAGATGGCCTCGATGCTTGAGGAAGGCGCACCCGACTTGCCGCTTTATGCCGTCCCCGTGCTCATCGGCGACAGGGATGAGATGGAAGTCGGTGTGAAAGCAGCGAAATACCAAGACTTTGAAGGCGTTGAGGTGGCACCGTCCAAAGGCAACCTCAGCCGCCAAGTCAACCCCGATGACGTGCCGTTCCGCTATGGCGAAGCCTATGCGCAGAACCGCTTTTTCCCTGATACACAGGCACAACTGGATCAGCCATACATCTTGCGCGACTTCCGTGGGCAGAACATTTTGGTTTATCCTTTTGCCTACAACCCCGTCACGAAGACGCTGAGGGTATACACCCAACTGACGCTAGAGATGCGCAAGACGGGCGACAACGGCAGCAACGCCAAACTGAGCCGAAAGTCGGGACAGGCGAAGATGTCGCCCGAGGCCGAGGCCATGTATCGGCACCGTTTCGTCAACTATCGCGAGCGCGCGGCTAAATACAGCTTTGTTGAAGACGAGGGCGCGATGCTGGTCATCTGTCCCGAGGTTTATCTCAACGCCATGCAGCCTTTCGTGACGTGGAAAAACGAGTCGGGCAGGCCTACGACCATGGTCAGCCTCGCCGATGCCGGAGGCAACAACGTTGAACAAATCAAGTCGTTCATCTTCAGCCATTACAACAATCCTGACGAGAACTTGTGCTATGTGTTGCTTGTGGGCGACTATGCCGACATCACGCCTAAGGCGTTGAACGGCGTATGCTCTGACATCTATCTGGGACAGTTGGAAGGCGAGGATTATTATCCTGAGGTTTTCGTGGGCCGTTTCTCTGCGGAGAGTGTGGCCGACGTGGAGAATCAGGTGGCCAAGATGGTCTATTACGAACGCGACATCACCGCGGATGCCGACTGGCTGGGCAAGGGCATAGGCATCGGCTCGACCGAAGGCAGTGGCCAAGGTCACAATGGCGGCGAAGCGGACTATGTGCACATGGATTATATCCGCGACACCTTGATGCACTACACTTATAACGAAGTGTCGCAGCATTACCTCGGCGTGGGCGTAGGCACCAATGCGGCCATGCTGAGCGCCAATTTCAATGCAGGCGCCGGCATCTGCAACTATTGCAACCACGGATCTATCATTGGATGGTATGTGGGTGGTTTCACCAATAGCGAAGTGGATGCGCTGGTGAACGACTACAAGTGGCCTTTCATCTGGTCGACCGCTTGCCTCAACGGGCAGTTTTACGGCACCTGTTTCGCCGAAGCCTGGATGCGTGCCACCAACAACGTGACTGGTGCACCCACGGGAGCCATAGGAGGCATGTTTTCTTGGATGAATCAGCCTTGGCAACCGCCCATGACGGGACAAGACGAGATGGTGGATGTGCTTTGCGAATGGCGTTCGGCCGACCAGTTCCATCATACCTTTGGCGGTGCATCGCTCAATGGCAACATGAAGATTTTGGACATGCATCCCAGCGACCAAGGCGAGACGCACAACACTTGGATTCTCTTTGGCGATCCCAGCCTCTTGCTGCGCACCGACACGCCTACCGAGCTCAATCTTGCCGTGCAGCCCGAAGCCATCTTCATCGGTCAAAGCCAGCTGAGGCTGACAGCAGATGCCGACTACGCCTTGGCTACGCTCTCTATCGACGGTAACGTGGTATGCAGTACGCCCATCGTCGATGGCGAAGCCACGCTTGTCTTTGAAAGCCCGGCGCAAGTCGGGACGGCCAAACTCGTGGTGACTGGCTTTAACAAAGTCACGGTAGTCAGGGAGATGGACATCATCCCCGCTACCGGAGCCTATCTGACTTATGAGAGTTTCGCCGTCAACGATGCCAATGGTCAGGCCGACTTTGGCGAAACGGTGAGCCTTGACGTAACGATTAAAAACATTGGAAATCAAACAGCTTCTAACGTTCAAGTCACATTAAGCACCGATTCTCCGTATGTGACTGTTGTGGATGGCATGGCTACCATTCCAAGCATAGAGGCGACCCATGGCTATACCATTACAAATGACTTTCAAATCGCTGTAAATGAATCGATTGTAGATGGTACCCAAGTTTATTTTACCTTGACTTGCACCGATGGAAGCCACACTTGGACGAGTCCGTTCCGTTTGACGCTCCATGCACCCGCTTTCGCTTTGGTGGATTTCCGTCCGGCAGAGGCCGTCAATCCTGGTGACAACGGACAGCTTCTTGTTGGCATCAAAAACATAGGGTCTTCCGATGTGAATGAAGCCCGATTACAGTTGTATAGCAGCACCATTGACTTGAATTTCGGCCAATCCATACACGCCCTGGGTGCCATCCCTGCCGGCAATACCGCTATCGTGACGGTCGATTTTACAACGTCGGATCAGTTGCCTGACAACACCAGCGTTGAGGTCCAATACCTTATGGATGCCTATGGCTATGGGTTGGAGGGTGTTGAGATCCTCAATATCGGAGCCGTCAAGGAGACCTTTGAGACAGGCGATTTTTCGTCCTTCCCCTGGCAGACGTTGGGTGGCAGCCATTGGTACCTCGACAACAGCACCGCCAATACGGGAACCTATAGTGCACGTTCGGGTGTCATCAGCCATAATAACCTGACCACACTACAAGTGGAGATGCAGGTTGAAGCAGATGGAGAAATCAGCTTCTTTAAGAAAATCTGTACCGAGGCCGACAAGGACAAGCTCACTTTTTATATCGACAATGTCACGATGGGTGTATGGTCGGGCGAGGTGGACTGGAGCCGCGAGTCCTTCCCTGTGACTGCTGGTGCGCATAGGTTCAGATGGATTTACTTGAAAAATGGCAGTGGCACCTATGGCGAAGACTGCTGCTGGCTTGACGATGTGCAGTTTCCTTCATCGACGGTCATTACCTTCCTGCCGGCTTTGGAGTTGCAGGCTCAGGTTAACTTGAGTAGAGTCACACTCAGCTGGCAAGGCACGCCCGATGCGATGAATTATCTGATTCGTCGCGACGGAGAAGTCATTGCCATGCAGTCGGAGACCAGCTTCTCGCAATATGTCGGTTTGGGTACTTATGTCTATAGTGTTTCGGCCATCGATGCCGCTCACCAGTGTTCCTTGCCGGCTTTTGCCGAGGTGGAGGTTACAACAGTGGGGCTTGATGCGACAGTTGAAGAGCTCAGAGTCTATCCCAATCCTGCCAGCGACTTGCTTTACTTAGACCTTGGGCAGCCTTTCGATTATGCTATCTTCGATGCCGTGGGAAGGCAAGTGGCTCAAGGCCAAAGCAAAGAAAAGGCTCAGATTCGTTGTGGCGACTTGCCCAAAGGTTTGTATTTCCTGCATGTCGTCACGCCGTCGCAGGTCGTTATAAAGAAAATCGTTGTGGAATAAGCGATCAGCATGACCTACCTGAAATCCAATGATTTGTTTGGCCAACTCGCGCCTGAGACGCTTTATGAGCGCGTGCCGCGCCCTATTGTCATTGCCGACCATCTGATGACTCCCGACAACCTGGGCGCGATGATTCGTCTGGCCGACAATATCGGTGCTTCAGAGTTGTGTTTTTTAGGCAACGAAGACGAGCATCGGCTAGGTAAGGTGCGCCGTGCCGCCGCCTCCAGCCGCGACAATATCCGCTGGTATTTCAGCGAAGAGACGGATTTGCACAAAATTGTTCCCGAAGGTAAGCAAATTGTTGCCATCGAAACCTCCGACAATGCCACCTGTATTTACGACACACCTCTTCCTGAAGATGTGGCTTTTATCGTCGGCAGTGAGCGTAACGGTCTGAGCGAGGACTTGTTGGCGCAATGCGACATGGTGGTTTATATCCCTGTTCCTGGCCCAACGCGATCACTCAATGTCAGCCATGCTGCTGCGGTGGCTTTGTTTGAGTGGCAACGACAGATGAAATGCGGAATTAAAAATGCTGAATTAAGAATGCTGAATGCTGAATGTCGTGATACGCAGTCAAATTCAGCATTCAGCATTCCACATTCCGCATTAAAATACAAGCATATCTTCTTTGACCTAGACCGTACCCTGTGGGACTTCGACGCTGCCGCTGAAGTGGCCTTTGAGCGCATCTTCGAGAAATATGACCTGAAAAGTCGTGGCATTCTGAGCGCACATGAGTTTCACGAGGTGTATCATCCTTTGAATGAGCAACTTTGGGTGCTTTATCGTGCAGACCAAATCACTAAGGAGGAAATCAACCGTACCCGTTTTTTGAAGCCTTTAGAGCATTATGGCATTCATGATGTGGAACTGGCCGACCATCTCAGTGAGGATTATGTCTATTGGTCGCCGCGCATCGTTCGACTCGTTGATGGAACGATGGAGTTGCTCGATTACCTGAAACCGAAATACCATTTACACTTGATTACCAATGGGTTCCAAGAGGTACAACACACCAAGTTAAGCGGTTCGGGTTTGGAACCTTACTTTGAAACCTTGACCGTATCGGAGGAAGTCGGCGTGAAGAAGCCTAATCCCGAGATTTTTCATTATGCTCTCAAAAAAGCCCATGCCACCGCTGAGGAAAGCCTCATGATAGGCGACGAGATGGCCGTCGACATTGATGGTGCCCGTGCAGCGGGAATGGATACGGTTTTGTTTAATCCGAAAGGAGACAAGGTTGAAGGAGAGAGGGGTTACGAGGTGAGGAACTTGAGGGAAATAATGGGGTTGTTATGAAGAATTTGTTTATTTTTGCAAAAAATACCGACATCTATATGCATCGAAAACTAGTTTTATCAATTCTTTGCCTTTTTGGCTTGATGTTCGGCGCGTTTGCCCAACAAAAAGGGCAGGTAACCGGTGTCATCAAGGATGCCGAGACGAATGAGACCTTGATTGGTGTCTCCGTGTATGTCGAAAAGCTGCAACTGGGCACCACAACTAATGAAAAGGGTCGCTATGACTTGGATTTGCCTGTGGGCGAACATACCTTACGCGTTTCATATGTGGGCTATACCACACTCAACAAAAAGGTGAGCGTCAGCAACAAGCCCGTCACGCTTAACATCAAATTGGAGCCCGAATCGGAGAAACTCTCGGAGGTACAAGTGACCAGTGAGCGCAAGGACCGTAATGTGACGGCCATGGCGATGAGCGTGCAGACGCTCGACATGATTACCATCAAGAAGATCCCTGCGCTGATGGGCGAGGTGGATGTCATCAAGTCCATTACCTTGTTGCCGGGTGTGCAGTCGGCTTCGGAAGGCTCGTCGGGCTTCAGCGTGCGCGGCGGTGCCACCGACCATAACCTCATCCTCTTGGATGGCGCTCCCATCTATAACGCTTCCCATTTTCTCGGTTTCTTCTCGGTATTCAACAACGACGTGGTGAAGGATGCCACGCTATACAAGGGCGATATTCCAGCCAACTATGGTGGCCGTCTTTCGTCCGTCCTCGACGTGACGATGAAAGACGAGATGCCGAAACGCTTTGGTTTGCAGGGTGGTGTCGGTTTGGTCACCAGCCATCTGATGGTTGAGGCACCTTTGTTTGACCACAAGACTTCGGTTATGGCGGCTGGTCGAAGGACATACGCAGATTTGGTTTTGCCTTTTGCGGGCGATGATCTGAACAAGTCTGCCATCAATTTCTATGACCTGAACGCCAAAGTGACCCAGACGCTAGGCAAGAATGATCGCCTGTTCCTTTCCTTGTATCATGGTCACGATGAGTTCTCGATGCAGCAGATGATTGGTTTGGGCTATGGTAATAGCAGTGCCACCTTACGCTGGAGCCATATCTTCTCCGACCGTCTTACCTCCAGCCTCTCGTTGATTGGTTCAAGGTATCGTTACAGTATCGACCTCAATTACAGTCCATACGACTTTGCCATCAGTGCAGGCACTGATGCAGCCAGTCTCAATTATGATTTCGCCATGCATTGGAACGAACAAAACGTCTCTAAGTTTGGCCTGACGACAGGGATACAATCCTATCTTCAAGGTGAGATTGACGACCGGGGAGGAGCCCTGTCCCAATACCTTCAGGTGGATCAGTCGAAGTCAGTGGCACGCAAGGGTCTTGAGCATGCTTTGTATTTCACACACGATTACACTCCTACAGCCCGTCTTTCTTTCCGCGCTGGGTTAAGGCTGTCGTGTTTCCAGAACATTGGTGCGGAAGATCTGTATGTCTTCGATGATGTTATGTATTATGTAACGGATACCTTGCATTATGGCAAGGGCGAGGTGTTCCATACGGTCATCAACCCCGAGCCGCGTGTGGCAGCGAAGTATCAGTTGGACGAGCATTCCTCGGTCAAGGCCTCGTATTCGCGCACAGTGCAATATGCCCAAGTGGCCTCGTCGGCAACGGGAGGACTGCCCTTCGATGTGTGGTTCCCGACCAGTCCCAACGTGAAGCCCCAAAAATGCGACCAGTTTGCCCTTGGCTATTTCCGTAACTTCAAGGATGATGCCATCGAAACCTCGGTAGAGGTGTACTACAAGAACATGCAGAATGTCATCGACTTCAAGGACAATGCCATCACCTACGGTTATCTCTTGATTGATGGTGAGTTGCGCGTTGGCAAAGGCCGCTCTTATGGCGCCGAGTTCCTTGTTAGGAAGAATGTAGGCAAGTTTACGGGATGGATTTCCTATACCTATTCACGTACGTTCCGCACCATTGAGGACATCAGTCATGGCAAAGAATACCGTTCGCCTTACGATCGCCCGCATAATATCGTCATCGTAGGCAACTACGACGTGACGCCACGCATCACTTTGGCGGCCAACTGGATATACAACACAGGTCAGCCGGTGACTTTCCCTTACGGCCAATACACCATCAACGGCATGACTTACGCAGTGTATAACGGCAACCGTAACGAGAGCCGCTATCCCGATTACCATCGCCTCGACCTGTCGTTCACCTGCAAGTTGGGCAAGCTCGAAGACCGCCGTTGGCAACATGAAATCAATGTCTCGGTCTACAATGCCTACGCCCGTCACAACACTTGGGCCATCACTTTCGACCAAGGCGAAAACGGCAGTATCGTCACCAAGAACATGTATCTGTTCTCCGCAGTGCCATCCATCTCGTACAACTTCAAATACTGAGCGTCATGAAATTGTGGCATAAGTTTTTGGTTTTTGTTGCTTTGACAGGCTTCGCTGCTTGCACGGAAGACATCGTCATTGATGTGGAGGAAGGCGAGCCTATGATTGGCGTGGAGGCTTCGTTCACCAACGAGATGAAACATCATGAGGCCATATTGAGCTATACGGCCGAGTTTTATAATCAGAATGAAATCCACATGGTGAGTGGTGCCACAGTGTATGTCACCGATGGTGTCGACACGATATATTATTACGAGGATGCCGAACAAAAGGGGCATTATTTCACTGATCTTGTAGCAGGCAAGAAGAATACCATGTATCGTTTGTGCGTTGAAGTGGCTCAAGAGGATGTAGAGGGACATCACTTGTATGCTGAGAGTTACATCCCTGACAATGTGGATCATGTCGACAGCCTGGTGATAAAGCCTTACAACGGTGTGAACGACACCATCCCGACCGTGTTCCTTTTTGATACCATAGAATGGCTGTATCCTTATTTCCAGAGCCTTCCCGACCCCAATCTCATTTACATGCCTATGATTTCGAAGAACGACACCTCAATGTCAGACAGCTTGGCCATGCGCATGATGATTGCACAAGGCGGTTTCGCGGGCTATTACGTGAACGGCTCTGAGATGCTCGAATCCAACAAGGAAATCCCGATTGGCTATTTCCGCAGGTCGCAGCTAAGGGATGGTGACAGGATCCATGCGGATTTGTTTAGTATCACACCAGAGTATTATTTGTATTTTTATAGCGTTTTGATGTCGACGGGCAGCAACCCCATGATGGGTGCGCCGGCCAACGTAAGCACTAATATACGACCTGAGGGCGAAGGCGTGGGGTGGTTCTACACCGCGTCTGTCGTCTCGTGTGAAACGGTTTTCCGAAGATAGTGGTTGATTATGATAAAAAACAAATTACATATCGGATTGTTGGTGGGACTCGGTTTGCTGGCGGCAGCATGCACCGAGGAGATCACTATGGATATGCCTGAAGGAAGAAAAAGGCCTGTGGTGGAAGGCTCCATCACGGATGAATGCAAACGCCACGAGGTGATTCTCAGCTATTCTTCTGAGCTGTATGATACGAATAAACCCGAGATGATTTCAGGGGCGAAGGTGTATGTGCAGAGTGGCAGAGATACGATTTGGTACTACGAACAGGATAACAAGCCCGGTCATTATCTCTCGGATTCGGTGGCGGGGAAGAAGAACCGCAGGTATCGTCTGGAAGTCAGAGTGGAAGACAATACCTTGTTTTCAAGGCCTCTATGGATGTATGCCGAAACCAAGATGGCGGACAATGCGGAAGGCATAGATTCGTTGGGGCTGCTTCCCAAGCGCGACGGCAACAACCTCCCGATTGTCGACGATGGTGCGGCTGTATGTGTCTGCCCTTATTTCCAGACCCTGTCGGATTCGAGCATCGTTTACAATGTGGAGCTGTATTTGAATGGCAAACGCTTCAATAACAGACCTTCCAAATTGTTCAACCTGTTTCCCATGGAGGGCTATGCGGGCTATTATTTCAATGGCTCCGAGATGTTGCAAAACAACATTGAGATTCCAGTGGGCATCATGAACAAGTCGTATATGCACGAGGGCGATGTGGTAAAGGTGAAACTTTACAGCATTTCCGTGGATTACATGTATTTCTTGGTAAACCAGAAACTGGCCATCGGCGTCAATCCTGTCATGGGGGCTTACCCAGCCATGTTCTCCAATATCTTCTCCGATTGCGATGCGATAGGATGGTTCAATGCCACTTCGGTCATTACAGGAGAGGGAATCTATCACGAAGATATCTTCCAACTGGATACTATTCAGTAATTGAGAATTGAGATAAAAGGAAAGGCGACCTCAATCGAAGTCGCCTTTCACTTTGTTATGGGGTGTGGATTACTTCACCACGACCTTCTCCACAAGCACTTGCGTGCCAGAGGTGAGGCGGAGGAAGTAAACGCCCTTGGTCATGCCGTCGACGCTGATTTGCTCAGTGCCTTTAGCGGTGCCGTTGGCCACCACCTGGCCCATGCCGTTGTACATTGAATAGCTGTATTCGGCATTGCCACCGTTAATGAACAACGTTCCGTTGGCAGGGTTGGGATAGATGGAGAATTCTGACATGTTCTCGTCAATGCCCCATTCGGCTTCGACAACGATGCACTCAGGCAGCGAGTTGACGCTTTCGTAATTGGCGATGACGCAATAGGTATATGTGGCTTCAAGGTAGACTTGGTCAATGAAGGTGTTCTCTTCCGTCGTGCCAAGTGTCACACCATTGCGCATGACAGTGTAGTCGATGGCATCAGTGGCAGCATCCCAAGTAAGGATGATGTTCTCCATGTCCACAGTGTAATTCAGGTTCTCGACAGGGCTGTTGCCTCCAATTATTGGAGCGGCGGCGCAGTCACAGTTGAACTCGTGGAGCAGACCCGGCCTGGGGTTGCTAACCTGATAAATCGTCTCTCCGGTTGCTTGATACTTGACGGTGAAGGAGCATTCACTGTCGTAGCTGCCACGGTTCCATGTCAAGGAGACGAGTGTGCCGTTGGCGATTTCAAGGACTTCCGTCTTGGAAGAACTTTGGCAGGTGAGGTTTACGTTGGGTGTGCCGTCGTTAAAGCTGACTGTGAGTGAAGCGCCGTTCCAGCCGTCACCCCAGCTGTCTTCCAACTCGAAAACGACAAAGCAGGTGTTCTTCATGGTGAGGGAACCTTCGGCGCTTATGCCGCCATCGGCTTGCATCGTGAAGTTCACGGGAATTTGTTCTGTTTCAGGGCAAGTGGAGGCGATCTGGATATTGAACACGCAGGTGCCTATGCCTTCGGGGTCGATGGTGCCCATCTCGATGGTGGGGTTGAGGACGGTGACGTATTCGCTTTCACATGACATGGAAGCAACAGCATTGGTCGCCATGTAGTGTCCTGTGTTCTTGAAGTTGGCGGCTAATGTCACCGTAGTGCCAGGAACGAAGCTGCCAGCCCAGTCGGTGCCGACATAGTCGAGGATGGCTTGACCGGCTGTGATGAAGAACTTGCTGTTCCAGGTTTGGGAACCATCCGTCATTTCCGCGTCGATTTGGAATCTGGTGCCATCTTCGACACCTTCGGCCACGATGAAGCTGAAGGCATTCGACAGTGTTGTGATTTCTTCCGCATTCAAAATGCCGAAACTGGCAGTGTTGTTGAGGAAGCTTAAACGCGAGTCGTCGCAAGTCAGCGTGACTTCGGTGTTGCCGACAGTCGGGTCAACGCCCACGTTCTTGAAGCTCAAGGTCAGGTTCGTCGTTGTATTAATAGGAGCAAAGTTGGGTATGTGATTGGCTACAGTGATGTAAGGGCCTTCTGCGGGAAGCACTTCTATAGGCATAACCTCAGTCGCTTTGTTGTAACCAATAACGGTCAACGTGGCCGTGCCGACGTTGTTTAACGGGGCAAATTGAAGCGTGCAGATGCCGTCGCTTATATTACCAGAGGCAATCACTTCACCGTCCATCATCAATGTGGCGATACCGCAATTCGTGTCTTCTGCGGTGATTTGAAGGTTTGTCATGCCCAGCATCAATACGGCGGGTGAACAGTCGATGTTCATGCTGGCGGGGATGTCAGTACGGATCAAAGCCGACGGGTCGCCGAAAAGGAGCCATGCATTGAAGGTCTGATAGGAGTCGCCAGGTGCCATGTCAAGCACATACATGCTTCCGTTCAATGAGGCACCACCAATGGTGTGGTGGAACTTGTCGACGCTACGCCATTCTGTCAAGATGTCAACCATCTCGTCCTGACCGTACATAGGCGGAATCCAGGGCTGGGAGACATAGGAGAACATGCCGGCAACAGCACCGGTGGGGGCTCCCGTTGCGTTGTTCTTTGCGCGCAGCCATGACTCGGCGAAGCAAGTGCCATTGTCAAACTTGCCGTTCAAGCAAGCCACTGACCAAACGACAGGAAGCATGCCGTCGTTGGTCAAAGCAGCGACGTTGCTGGTGGTGTAGTTGGCCACAACCCAACTGGTCTCTGAACCATGGTTGCAGTAATTGATGATGCTGATACCTTCGTTGATGGTAGCACTGATGGTCGACACGCTCGCGTCACCGCCGCCATGATGCTCTGTGACTTGTTCATAGGTGTAGTGCAAAAGGGTGTCACGGATATAGTCGATGTGCACATAGTCGTCTTCGCCATAGTGGCCGCTACCGGCACCGATACAACCGATGCCCATACCTTTGTTGCCCCACACGGCTCCTTCCACCACGTCGCGCTCGTAATAAATCGTCTTGTTGACTTGCAAGTCGGCGTCATCGGCGTCGGCAACGGAGAAACGACCGACTAAGATTTCCGGATAGTCATCATTGCCTTCCAGTTTTCCGAACCAGATGTCGGAATAGACGGTGCCACCCTGGCCATTGCCGAGGTTTTTAGGCGTGATGTCATTATACTCACCCACTAGGAGGAGGTACTCGAGGTTATGGCTGGGGTCATTGTAGAAGTTGCTGACGTAATTCCTGATGTTGTCAGTGTTGTTTCCTCCGGCAGTGGAAAGGCTTACCAAGGTGGTGGGCCGACCCGACTGAATCTTCCAATCAACGAGAGGCTGCAAATTGCTCATGTACATGTCGGCGCAGATAATGAGCAATTCACCATAGTCTTCGTCAAAGGTGTACTTGGCACTCGTTTCACCGAAGTTGATGAAGCGGCGACGGTATTGGGCTTTTTGCTCTGGGTCAATCTTCACGGTGTTGCCTTTGCGTGTGACTTTCTGATTCACGCCGTTGTCGCTGACCTTAGTCATGGCGATGGTCATGTGGGTGTAGACACGCAAAGTCTTGGTGACAGGATTGTAGGCGAAGGGTGTCACCATGATGTTTTGGCCACGGAAGTCACGAAGGATATAAGGTGCTTCCAAATGGGCCTGCGCTACAGGATAGAATGCATTTTGGCTGTACATCTCGCCATAGCTGTAAGGCACGCTTTCGGGGTCGATCTGGCGGCTTAAGTTACCTTTCGAAGGGGCAATTTCAACGTTCTCGTAATCGGTGAAGGTGCTCTTGGTTACACTGACCTGCATCTCGGCAAGGTCGCCGATGATGGCGGGGACAGGGAATTGGGGCAGGTCGGGAGCTCCCGCTTCAAGCATTGGGGCCATCTTGGGAACCGACACAATGTGTTGCGTGCCGTTTGGAGTGCTCACCCTGGTCAGATTGAATCCGCCCAGCGTGAAGTCGACCACAATCTCGTTCTCGCTGCTCGAAACCAACTTGACCTCAGGACCGACAGGAGTATTGCTGCTGATGCCAGTCCAGCGTTGTGCAAATGCCAATGTTGACAAAGCCACAAATAAGAGGGAAAAAAGAACTTTTTTCATGTGTAGTTTAGTTTAATTTAATAATGTGTTTTGGTTATCAATTAAAGAGTGCAAAGATACAAATCTTTTTCTCTGGTTCGATTTAGTTGACGGCAATTAATTGCGGTCTCGAATGTCTTTTTTTGCGTACTTTTGCCGACGGATACAAAACTATAGTTATGGGATTTTTTTTGAAATTGATATTGACTGGTTTGGGATGGTCGTTTGGCGGTCCGTTGGGAGGTATCATTGGTTATGCCATCGGTAGCCTTTTCTCTGGCGGAAGTCCTAGGGTCATCCGTTCTGGTGTGACAGATACTTTCGGTAACACTGAGGAAAAACGTGATTTCAACATGACTTTGCTCGTGCTTTCGGCTGCCGTGATGAAGGCCGACGGCAATGTCAAACGGTCTGAATTGGACTATGTGAAGCGTTTCTTCTTGCAGAGTTTTGGTCAACAACGGGCCGAAAACTACATCAAGATGCTCCGCGAGATTCTGCAAAAGGATTACAATATCCGTGAAGTCAGCCAGCAGGTGGGACGTTACATGGATTACTCTACTCGACTTCAACTGCTTCATTATCTTTTTGGTATTGCCGATGCCGATGGCGTCATCTCTTCAGAAGAGTTGAGAGTGATCAACATGATTTCAGGCTATATGGGTGTCACCAACAGCGACTTTGCTTCGGTGAAGGCCATGTTCATCAAGGAGACCGACAGCGCCTATAAGATTCTCGGCATCGCACCTTCAGCCACCGATGAGGAAGTGAAGAAAGCCTACCGCGAGATGGCCAAGAAGAATCACCCCGATTTGGTGAGCAACCTCGGCGACGAGGTGCGGCAAGCTGCCGAGAAGAAATTCCAGGAAATCAATGCAGCATACGAGAGCATAAAGAAACAACGAGGTCTATAAATGAAGAAAGGCAGCCAAACGGCTGCCTTTCTTCATTTAGGAAGAGGAACAATCTTATTCCACAACAACCTTTTCTATACGCACTTGAGTGCCAGAAGTGAGGCGGAGGAAGTAGACGCCCTTGGTCATGCCACTGACGCTGATTTGGGCATTACCCGTGACAGTGCCGTTGGCGACCTTCTGACCCATGCCGTTGAACATCTCGTAGCTGAACTCGGCATTGCCGCCGTTGACAAACAAGGTGTTGTTGACAGGGTTAGGATAGACTGTGAATGCGGTCTCGGTTTCTTCGACGATATCCATGAACTCAACAATGACACATTCCGGGACGGAGAGTCCATTGGCATATTCAGCCACAACGCAATAGGTGTAGTGACCGTCTTTGCTGATGAGGTCGTCAGTGAAGGTGGTCTCAGTTGTCTGGCCGATTTCGATACCGTTGCGGCTGATGATGTAGTTGATGGCGCCTTCAGGAGCGCTCCAAGTCAGCATGACGCCAGTGTTGGTGGCTTCGGCTTGCAGGTTCTCAACAGGGTTGTAGGTGCCAAAAGAAGCGCTGCCGCAGTTGCAGTCAAACTCATAGAGCAGACCACTATGGACGGTGGAGCAGTTGTAAATCTCAGTACCGTCTTCATAGTGGACGACGAAGGAGCACTCACTATCCCAGCTGCCACTGGACCAAGTCAGAGTGACATGAACACCGTTCCAGACTGCAAAGGTGTAGGAAGCTGAGCTTTGACCGCTGCTGATGGTGAGGGTCTGTGAAGGAGTACCGTCGCTGAAGTTGACGGTCAGGCTGGCGCCGTTCCAACCATCGCCGTATTCATCTCTGAGGTCGAAGATGATGTTGCAGGAATTCTTGATGATGCCGGAACCTTCGGCGGAGAGTCCTCCATCGGCGTTCAAGACAAAGTCCAGCGTCAGTTGCTCGGTCGTGGGACAGTTGGCATCAACTTGGACGTTGAACACACAAGTGGCGACGCCCGACGGATCGATGGTGCCAATTTCAAAGGTGTCGTTTTCAATGGTGACATAAGTGCTGGCCGAAGAGATTCGTGCAATGGCGTTGGTGGCCATGTAGTGACCGACGTTCTTAAACGAAGCGGTGACTGTGAGGGTTTCTCCAGGAACAAAACCTCCTGCGCTAGCCATACCGTCGAATTCAAGGATGGCTTCGCCAGCGGTGATGAATGCCTTGCCTTCCCATGTCTCGCTGCCGCAGACTGCAGCAATTTCGATAGTGAATCTGGTGCCGTCAGCTACGCCAGAGGCAATGCTGTATCTGAAGCCGCTCACTTGAGTGGTGGCATCAGGGGCGAGGCTTGCGAAGGAACCAGTGTTATTAAGGAGGGTCAGGTCAGGATTGTCGCAGGTCAAGGTCACGTTGGTGGTGCCGTTGGTGGCGCTGGTACCCACGTTCTTGAACGAGATGCTCAACGATGACTCTTCACCAACATGAACATTGGCGGGAGTGTAGCTATCGATGGCGATGTAGGGACCTTCCAATGCAGCGGCAGGAATGGTGCTGGTGTAGGGGACGCGTTGCGGATGGGTCACGCAGACGGTGACATCACCGCCACTGGTGACTGGGGTAATCGGGATGTCGGCAGTACCGGTTTCACCGATCATGCCAGCGCCATAGAGGACACCGTCCTTGGTGATGCCCACGTAAGAACCTGGGTCAGCACTGACAGTGAAGAAGTCCACACCGATAGGCAGGGTGGGCAGGTGGCTAATGGTGTTTTCGGTAGGTTGGATGCGGAAGGGCAAGATGGAGCCGTCACCCAAGGTATGGTAGGCCTGCCAGCAGTAGAGTGTACTGACATGGATTTCGTAACCAAGAGATTGGGCGGCATTACCAGCCAAGTTGCCGATGAACATCATAGAGGTGACGGTGTTATACATATCGTCAGTCCACATGGCATCGTAGAAGCCCGTGGTAGTCTCTTCGTAGGAAGGCATGGTGCCGTCATGACGAGCGGTAGCACCCACGCCGAAGTAGTAGTCGTTCAGCCAATAAGTGGAGGGGCAGGAGCCGATGTAGGCGTAAGCAGCCTTGTTTTCGGCACGCACCATAGCTTCGCCAAATGAAGTACCATTGATGCCCCAGTCGGCAGCCTCGCAGCAGTTACCCATGGCGAGGAAGTACTTGTGTTCGTTGGTCAGGTTATTGACATCGTTGACAGTGAACTGCGGGCCAGCCCAGCTGGTGTTTGAACCGTGGGCGGTGTAGTTGGCGAAACCGACGCCCGTGTTCAGGTGGCTATAACAGCCTGAATAAGTACCGTGGCTATATTCATACACATTGGCATAACCATGATCTTCGTTGTAGTAATAGTTCGTGGCGTACCAAATGGTGGGACGGCCAACAGTGACACCCCAACCGTTGTCTTCACCGGCGATGAGGAGCACGTTGTTGAGGTAGCTCGGGTCGGGCATGGTGTATTGCTCATATTCAAGAGCCTTGTTGAGCATGGCCTGCATCTGTGCGACGTTTTCTGCGGGGAAACGGCTATGATACATATCGGGGAACTCGTCGCCGTCGACACTCGAGTATTGGAGGTCGGTGACGCAGTGGGTCTCGCTACCCGTGGCACTGGCAGCCACTTGGTTCTTGTCGCCCATGATCATGAGGAAAGTAGGAGCGTCTTTTGTGTATTCTTCCTGAATGAAAGAGCGGATGGCAGCGGCATTGGTGCCGATTTCATCGGTGTAGTTCACGTTCAGGTAGAAGCCTTTCGTGGTCTTCCAAGCCAGCCAATCCTGGATGCAGTTTTCGAACATGCGGTCGGCGATGATCAGCATATGGACCGGATTTTGCCAAAGGTCGGGGTGCTCGTCGTACACGTCATCACGCCAGTTGAACATCTGGCTGTAGATGTTGGCAAAATAAGGGCTGAAGGTTCTGGCAAACTCGTTATAGGAAGCCGATTTGTCGTACTGGCTGTAACGCACTTCAACTTCGATGTTGTTGTAGACGCGGATGCTGTTGCTGGCAGCGTCATACTGCACGGGGTTGATGGTCAAAGCACCGATTTGGATACCACGCATGGTGCCTTGGATTTTCACTTGAGCGATGGGACGCTCAGCGAAGCCTTTGGCGTTGTAGGCCTTCTCACTGTAAGCGAAAGGCACTTCTTCGGGCTTCTGGTCCTTGCGGAGAGGCATTTGTTGAGGATAAATCTTCTTGATGCCGAAGTCGGCGAGGGAATACACCTTAGTAGTGTAGTTCTTCACCTCAACGGAGATGTTGCTGGCGCCGTAAGGGACAGCAATCAGTTTGTTGACAGCGGGCAGGGAGGGGCAGCCCACGTTGCCGGAAGGATAGGTGTTTTCCATAGTGATGTAGGAAAAGACACCTTTTTCGGTGGACACTTCAGTGGCGTCAATGCTACTGAAGGAGAAAGAGGCTGTGAAGCCTTCGTCAGTCACGTTGGCACAGGTTTGTGCCGACTTGGCCGCGCCGAGTTCAATGTGCCCTTGGGCCATCACTTGCGTGCCAAACAGCAAACCAATCATAAGGATTGCCGTTGCGAGTAAACTTGACTTTTTCATCTTAGTTTAATTTGTTGATATTTAATTAGTTGTTTTGTTTTTGTATCTTATAAAAGACCAAGTCGCAAAAATAGTAATTTTTTCTGTTCGCCAATGGTTTTTCACAGAAAACTATCTCCCCGTCAGGATTTTTTGGTACGTTCTGTCATCATCCAATACTTCCAGTGCTTTTTGGATGCCAGGATCCGCCTCTGACATTACTTGATAATATTGCTGCGTCTCCCATATATTTCGGGCAATCAAGGCCTTCATTTGCAGGAGGATGAACTTCTCGGAGTGGGCATACTGCTCGTCGTTCCATTCCACCTTGGCGTCTTTGGCGGCGGCTTTCAACCCGTTGACGACATCTTGTCCGATGGTGAAATTCTTGTTGAAATAATCAAAACTACCGTATTGTGCGTTGATTTCATCGCGGTGACGCAGGGCATAGTCGGTGGTGAAGCGGTTCAAGGCGCCTTTGCGGACGAGGTTGGTGTATAGCTTGCTGTTGTAGGCCGTGTCGACAGGGATGAAGATGTCGGGCATGATGCCGCCGCCCCCGAACACGATGCGACCGCAGTCGGTGATGTATTTCAGGGAATCAGGGAAGTGGATGCTGTCGGCATGGTAGTATTCGCCGTGCTCTAGACGTTTGGTCATCTCTTTGGCGTAGTCCTCGACACCTTTCTCGTAGGGTCTTTGGATGCAACGTCCAGAAGGGGTGTGATAACGCGAAACGGTGAGGCGGATTTGGGAACCATCGGGGAGGTTGAAAGGTCTTTGGACCAAACCTTTTCCAAAGGAACGCCGACCGATGAGCACACCACGGTCGTGGTCTTGGATAGCGCCCGATAGGATTTCGCTGGCCGAAGCCGAGCCTTCGTCAATGAGAACGACTAGCTTGCCCGTTGTGTATACCCCTGAAGCTTTGCTCCTCCATTCTTGGCGAGGCGAATGTATGCCTTCCGTGAAGACGATGAGCCTGTTCTCTGTGATGAATTGGTCCACCATATCGATGGCGGTGTTGAGATAACCGCCTGTGTTGCCGCGCAGGTCGAAGATGAGCGACTCCATGCCTTGTGCCTGAAGTTTGGTCAGGGCTTCCTTGAATTCGTGGGTCGACTCTTGTGCAAAGCGGTCGAGTTTGATGTAGCCGACACGATTGTTGAGCATGTAAGCCGCATTGATGCTGTTCAACGGGATTTTGTCTCGGACAATCTCAAAATCAATGAGTTCGGGGAAGTATCTGCGCTTCACGCTCACGGTGACCTTGGTGCCTTTCTTGCCGCGCAGGTGCTTCTGCACGTATTCGTTGTCGACCTTCTTGCCAAAGGCATCCTCGCCGTCAATCTTGATGAACTGGTCGCCAGCCATGATGCCTACTCTCTCGGAAGGGCCGCCCGCCGTGGGACTGATAACGGTGATGGTGTCGCGGATGAGTTGGAAGGTCACGCCGATGCCTTCGAAGCTGCCCACGAGCGGCTCATTGGCTTTTTCCACATCCTTTTTAGATATGTAGGCCGAGTGCGGGTCGAGTTCCTTCAGTGCGGCAACGATGGCGTCTTCCGTCACCTTGTCGGTGTTGGCCGTGTCGACATAGAAGTTTTCAATGAGGTATAGCGTTGTAGCCAGCTTTTGGGCATTAATCTGCCCTTTTGATTGGGGCTGTTGGGCTGTTGTTGCTATTGCAATGAGACAAACAACAGCTAAGAGAAACATTTTTAGGGATTTCATGAAAAAATAGTTGTTTTAGGGAACGCAAAGATAACGAAAAAACGGGAATGCTATTGCCTCAATATATCAAAAGTATTATCCTCATTGAGCTTGATGATGGTGGAGCACTTGGGCTTAGCAAAGCTGTCGTGGTAGAGCTGCACAACGTAATCGACGGAGTTCTTGATTTCCTCGCTGATGTCCGCATAGGTCATGGCGGAAGGCTGTCCCGAGAGGTTGGCCGAGGTTGAGGTGATAGGCTTCCCGAGGCGGCGGATGACTTCCTTGCAGAATTCGTTGTCCACCACTCGGATGCACACCGAATGGTCAGCGGAGATGTTCTTCGCAAGGTTCTTGCTTTGGGCATAGACGATGCTCAAGGGGTTGGTGGTGTGTGCGATAAGATCGTAAGCGATGGGCGGCACGTCCACTACGTAGTCTTTCAGGCGTTCTGCCGAGTCCACCAAAATGATGAGGCTTTTGCTGGCAGGCCTTTGCTTCACTTCATAAACGCGGTCACAAGCGCGGCTGTTCGTGGCGTCGCAGCCCACGCCCCAGATGGTGTCGGTGGGGTAGAGGATGGTCTTTCCCGCTTTCAGCATGGCTACCGTGCGTTTCACTTCTTCTTCAAATGTTATTTCCATAATGCTTATTTGTTTTGTTTGATTTTCTTTCTTAACAGGTTGTATTTGTGTCGGTTGGCTTGCATCATCGTGCGGCAGATACTGAATCCCGTCTTGCCATAGAGGAAGCCACCTTTTATAATATAGGTGCGGATGAAATTGATGCTTGGGCTGAAGATCCAAGGCAGGAGCCCCGTCTTCTTGCCGCGTTCGTAGTACGACTGCGCGCCCAGTTCGGCGAAGTGGAACTGCTGCTTGCGGAAGGCCTCGGGTGTGTCCCAGGAGTAATGCAGCAGGTCACCGTGCAAGAGGGTCTTCTTCGGTTCGCTCTTGTAGTTCAGCCACTCGTGGATGATCCCTTCCCATTCGGCGAAGCCGCGTCGCCAGATGCGGATCTTGGTCTCGGGATAGAGCCCGCAGCCCTTCACCCACCGACCGCAGTAGTTGTTCAAGCGTTTCATGGCGAAGACTTCGTTTTCGTCAATTTCCTTGTCTTTCAGCGCCTTGATAGACTGCTTCAATTCATCCGAGAGGGCTTCGTCAGCATCGATGGAGAAGATGAGGTCGCAGGTGGCGAGTTCGTCGGCGAGGTTTTTCTGTTCGGAATAGCCGAGCCAGTCCTGGCCGAAGAACTTCACGCCATAGCGGTCGCAGATGACCTCGGTCGCATCGGTGGAATGCGAGTCAACGACGATGATCTCGTCGGCAATTTCCTTAACGGAGTCAAGGCATTGCGCGATTTTCTGCTCCTCGTTGAAGGTGATGATGACGACCGAGAGGGTGTTCATGGCCTAAATGGTAATTAAATCTTCGCCTACTTTATGAACTTCACGATACAATCAATGCAAGTCGGTTTATCTGTAAGTAAATCAATAAAGACATTTGCGGGATGCATGTCCTCCAAGTACAGGCGGTCACCGATATAATTCACACCTTGCCCATCGTGATTGTCATGAAAACCTTTTGCGGCGACTATCTCGGCAATTTCCGCTTTGGTGGCCAATCGTTTGCAACCGATGTAAGGCTGCGTAAGAATACAACGGAATAGTCCGTCGGAGTCGCGGGTAAAACCAATCACGGACATTTGCGTTTCCGGGAAAAGCGTGTTGTGTAATACGATGGCTTCCAATGCCTTGCCAAATGTAGAATAAATGGAGGTGCGCGCTTTTATGACAGATGTGAGGCCGTCTTTATAATAGACTTTTGCTTCCGCCCCTTCAGCTATAAGAGGGCCAAATGTAGTGGAAATAAACTGTTCTGCATGAGGGAACCAAAGTTTCTTGGCTTCTGCCCATTGTTGCACCAACTCTTCTTGCTTGGCATCTATTTCCCAGTTTGTTGGGCTGCTTGTTTGGCCTCCTGCAGCATCGCGACTTGACTCAAGGCTTGTTCGCGCGTAGTTGCATACGATGTACGCCCCAATGAGCGGCGCACCTGCCGTGCAGAGTCCTGCATGCTCTGGTATATTGAATCGATTAAGATTTGTTCTTCCATTGAGTATTTCGTTTATGTAATTGTCAATCAGTTTTATTGTATGCTCCGAAAAAGCATTGTATTTTATTGAAGTGTTGATTTGGTCTAGTTGAGTTGGCCAAAAGTTATCCAAATTCAATCGTTCTTGGGTGTCCCAATCCGGCTCTGGCACGATAGTGACGTTGCAAATCTCAATGATCTCCTCTTCCGTCAACCCAAGACCAGACCTTTCCAATTCTTCTCGCACATCAGCCGTCCATCGGGAGTCGATAAGTTCTGACCAACCCCTGTCGTCCAAATAACGGAGACCGTTTGAAATTGCTGATGGATTTGAGGAGGGCATATTCACATATTTATTGCTGGCAAAGGTACAAAAGTTTTGGAAAAGTAATTGGAAAGGCAATGCGGATTTAGAGATTTTTACAGCATAATGCAACATTTTTCTTACTTTTGCACTCTTTTATAACTTAAAATGTCCATCGGAATCCCAATATGGATGATAGCTGTATCACTGCTGGCAGGTCTGGCAGCGGCCACGGTGTTGTATTTCCGCAATAAGAAGCAACACTACGGCAAAGCATTGAATGCCATTCTGTTCGTGCTTCGCACGCTGATGGTGGGATTGGTGGTGTTGTTGCTTTTCAACCCGCTCATTCGGCAGAAATTCAGCTCGGTGGAGACCCCTACGATTATTCTTGCCCATGATAATTCCTCTTCTATTGTCCTTTGCAAGGACTCGACTTTTTACAAAAACGATTATTTGACCCAATTTGAGCAGTTTAGGAAAGATCTAAACGCTGATTTCAATGTCGATGAATACCTCTTTGGCGAGGAAGTCCGCGATTTTGACCAAGTCGATTTCTCCGACCAACTGACGGACTTGTCATCGCTGCTCAAGACCTTGGACAGAAGATATTACAAACGTAATGTGGGCGCGGTGTTGCTCTTCTCCGATGGCATCTACAATCGAGGCTTTGAGCCGGAACTGGTGGCGGAGAAATTCCCCTTCCCTGTGCATACCATTGTTTTGGGTGATACGGTCGCTTACCCCGACCTCGCCATCCGCAATGTGCATTATAATAAGGTGGTGTCGTTGGGCGCGACCTTTCCTGTCCGCGTGACAGTGGCAGCCCGCGACATGGCCAACCGCAAGGCGAAACTGACCCTCTCGCGCAACGGTAGGACGCTGGAACAGCGCGACATCGACATCCCATCCAACCGCTTCTCAAAAGAAATCGACTTCATGTTGGAAGCCGAACGTAAGGGCGTTATGCAAATCGACCTTGAACTGGGCGGTGTGGCAGGCGAGGAACAGTTGCAAAACAATGTGCGGCACATTTTCGTCGAGGTGCTCGACCAGAAATACAAGATCCTTTGTGTGGCCAACGCGCCGCATCCCGATTTGGCAGCTTTGAGAAGCGTCCTCAACGACAACTACGAAGTGGACTTCTGCTTCGGCAAAGAGACCTTGCCCGACTTCGCGAAATACGACCTCATTATCCTGCATCAGGTACCTTCGGCGCGTACCGACCTCGCTGCCTTGAAAACCCAACTTGACCGTAATGCCAAGCTGCCTGTGTTCTTTATTCTAGGTGGTGAGACCGAAGTGCAAGGCTTGGCCAAGTTGCAGCAGGTGTTTGACTTGCGTAAAGGTGCCACCAACACGATGTTGGATGTGAAAGCCCACGCCAACCCTTCGTTTACCACCTTTACCATGGACGCGAAAGAGGTGGAGAAGACTACGAAATTCCCGCCCTTGGCTATGCCGCATCTGGAAATCAACACGTTGAAGTCGCACGACGACCTGCTTTTGCAAGAGGTGATGGGCGTGAAGTCGGGGCTGCCGATGCTGAGTTTTGCCAACGACGGGCGCAAAATGGCCTTCCTGTTCGGTACCAATGTGTGGCGCTGGAGGTTGTTCGAGTATTACCAGACGAAAGGCCATGCCGTTTTCGATGAGATGTTCTCCAAATCGCTGAAATACTTGCTGTTGTCGTCCAATGACGGCTCGGCCATCTATGCCAAGGAGACTTATTATAGCAATGAACCTGTGATTATCACGGCGGAGCTGCGCAACCCGAGCAACGAGTTGGTGACCGATCCCGAGATGAACATCCAGATTGTCAATAAGTTGACGAACGAGACCTATGACTACACCTTCTCGAAGCGCGACCACGACTATGAGCTGAATGCAGGCATCTTGCCTGAGGGACTCTATTATTACAAGGTGCAGGCGCAGATGGGTGACAGGATGATTAGTGTGGGCGGCTCGTTCTCGGTGGTGTCGCTCGGCATTGAAGCCCAGCAACTTACTGCCGATGCCGAACGGATGCGCAGCCTCGCCCGCTTGACCAACGGCAATTGTTATACCGCACAGCAACTGACGCAATTGTTGGAAGATTTGCACAATGACACGCGCATCACCTCCGTCGAGCACCACGAGAGCCGCTTCGAGGACCTTATTCATTCCAAATGGATCTTCTTCGTCCTCATCGGTCTGGCCGCTGTGGAGTGGCTGTTGCGTAAAATGTTTGGGTCATATTAAATGCGGAAATACGAAGTATTCGACGAAGTCAATGCTGAATTATGAATGCTGAATTATGAATTTTGAAATTAGAAATCATGAAATTTTGAAATATTAAATTTTGAATCTTTAAATCTTTAAATACAAACGCTTTATGAAAATTCAAGATCAAGCTGTCGTCACCATGACCTACGTCTTGCGTGAGAACGACGAAAACGGTCCCATCCTTCAGGAGACCACGAAAGAGAACCCCTTTGTGTGCATCTTCGGTATGCACCAACTGCTGCCCAAGTTTGAGGAGAACCTCATGGGCAAGGAACCTGGCGACAAGTACGCCTTCCACCTGACCCCCGAAGAGGGCTACGGCGAGCGCGATGAGGCCTACGTCATGGACCTTGACAAGAACATGTTTATGCAGAACGGCGTGCTGATGGAACTCGTGAAAGAGGGTGCCCAGCTGATGATGCAGACCTCCGACGGTCGCCCGATTGCCGGCATCGTCCGCGAGATTGGCGACAAGCACGTGAAAATGGACTTCAACCACGACATGGCAGGCAAGCACCTCCATTTCTCAGGCGAGATTCTCGATGTGCGCGAGTCTACCGATGAGGACTTCGCTCCTGGTGGCTGCAGTGGCTGTGGTGGTGACTGCGATGGCGGTTGTGAAGGCTGCAAATGATGTATACCTTGTAGAGACGGTGTGCACACCGTCTCTACTTGGAAAATTTGCAACCATTTTTCTAAGTTTGCACCGTCATTTGTTTGTTAACTCTTAAAACAAATCAACTATGAATAAGACTACGAAGGTTTTAGCAGCCTTAATGCTAATGGCGATGGCATTCGTTACCGTGGGATGTCTGAACATCGGTAAGCCGCACAAAAAACACCAAAGTGTCGACCTTGGCCTCCCCAGCGGTACGCTTTGGGCCACCTGCAACGTGGGAGCCAATGCGCCTGAAGAATATGGCGACTACTTCGCCTGGGGTGAGACCAAACCCAAAGACACCTACGACTGGAGTAATTACCAGTATACCATGGGTACTGACTCAGAAATGATGAAATACTGCACCAATCCTGAGTATGGAATCAACGGTTATACTGACGGATTACTTTTTTTGGAACCTGGAGACGATGCCGCGACGGTCAATTGGGGCAAGAAATGGCGGACGCCTACTTTTGAACAGTGGAAAGAGTTGCATGAAAACACCACCCAAAGCGTGACCGTCAGAAACGGCGTGAATGGTATGCTATTTACTGGCAGAAACGGCAAGAGCATTTTCCTGCCTTTTGCCGGCTCCTCCGCCAAGAATGCCACAAAAAGGGGACAAAACGAAAACGGCTCTTACTGGACGAGCTTGCTTCACACGGAAAGCCATGCCGACGCCTCGGACGCTGCCATGATGTATTTTATCTCTAACAATACACCCAATATGTCATTTGTAGAGATTGAGGCTCCCCGATATATGGGTATGACCATCCGTCCGGTGCGGAAGAAATAATTATCGATAAATTGCGCAAATGGGCGAAATTTCCCATAGTTACGCAACTTATTGAAAGATTTTCTGCGCAAATGGTGCTTTTTGATGCCATTTGCGCAGATTATCTTTGGATTTTCTGCGGAAAACATAAAACAAACGGGCTTCGCCGACAAAGGGAGAAGCCCGATTTGAAACCTTTTATAGTGCAATGCATAGTGACAAAGACTATACTGGCACTTTTGACGCTGCAAAAGTACAAAGTTTTTCTTTTCTTGCAGATTTAAATTCCTTTTCTTTATATTTGCATCGTC
>Ga0265298_10002157_pt1 | contig 27929 bp, 21 predicted proteins | sample AusTroGonzalo_MG_3_FD_193486 | JGI IMG/M metagenome (GOLD analysis project Ga0265298, IMG submission 193486) | Bovine rumen microbial communities from tropical cattle in Woodstock, Queensland, Australia - Gonzalo_01 | ecosystem: Host-associated > Mammals > Digestive system > Stomach > Rumen ...
CGTTCACCGGTGATCAGCGTGAGGAACCGGAACAGGAGCACGGAAAGGTCCTGCGGCGAACAGTTTTTTCCGCTGCGGATCCGTTCCGCCATTTCCATGATGCAGTCCCGCACGCCGGATACGTCGGAAAGATGGATTATCTCCAGCTCGTTCAGGCGGAACATCTGCTCCGCATACACATTCCGCTCCATGGCGAAATAATATTTTCTGGCCGGGGTCGAAGAGGTATTTTCCAGGATCTCCTCTATCGGTGCCGCAGGAGAGTTTTTCGTGTTCGGCTTTTCCACATAGATGTCCGTCGGCAGAAGCTGCTTCGAAACGCCGTTCTGAACGAGCTGGCGGCGCTTCGCCCCCTCGACAAAGTGGAAGATCCAGTGCAGCCCCACACGATGCTGAAAAATGTTTTTCCCGCGGAAGCATTCCTTTTCCGAAAAATAAATCAGCCGCAGCCGGGAGGGTGAACTTTTCGCCGTCCCCATATTGAACCAGGTCTCTTCCCGGTTCAGACGTTCTTCGAAGACTCTCTTCCTGAATTTTTCCGTGACCATGACGCCGTTCCCGAAATCATATTCTTTTGCCTGTTATCGTGATAATGTAATGCTTTATTACGATAATACAATTGCATTTCATTGATTTTTTACGGTTTTCCCGCGATTTACGGACTGGACGGACCTGACGGACAGGACGGACACCGCGCGCTGCAAGCTCGGACACGAGATCGCAGGTTTTCATGGTTCGGAAATCTCGCGTCGTCAGCTCGTCATCCGCGACCATGCCCATTTGCTCCATGGGCCTCATTCGCCTCATTGTTCGCGGAGAGCCGGCAATACTTTTGCGGTCAGTTTTTTTCTGTATTGCAGAGGCGACATGCCGACGTATTTTTTGAACAGCACGTAAAAATGCGACGGATTTTTGAATCCCAGCCGGACGGCTATTTCATGAATGCTCAAAGATGTTTCCGTCAGCATCTGTTCGGCATCGGAAAGCAGACAGTTCCGCATAAAATCATGGGGGCTTTCCTGATGGAACATTTTCCAGTAACGGAAAAAACTCCGTCGGCTGATCCCGCTGTTTTTTATCATACTTTCAAGCGTCTGACGGCTTTTTGAATTGAAAAGCATCTGCGATTCGATCTTATGGATAATATTCTGATAAAAGGCATCGCCGGACCGGGACTCCGGCAGCGAACGTGTCATCATCAGATATGAAATTGCCGACAAATCGAAACGGTCGGCCTGTCCCGGCTCCGCTATATGGGCGGCTGTATCCAGAATTTCCGGGATCATTTTCTGCATGGTCGCCGAAGCCGGATAATGCCAGATCGGCTGTTCAGGAAGTAGTCCGCTGTTCTGGAAAAACGGAAGATAACCGGGATCATAACAGAAAACCATAATATCCCGTTCACCGTGATCTTTGATTTCATATTCCTTCCCGGGGATCCTCGACATCCCGCACGGTAAAGGTTCTTCATAAATCCAGTCATTGACCCGGAGTTTCAGCGAGGGTTCCGTGGAGTGGATCGAAAAAGAAAAATCAATGGTCGGGTGGTGCGTCACCCGATTGTTCCGGTGTTTTTTCAGATACCAGAAGAATTTCACCGGTGGCACGATTGAATATGATCGTCCGATATTCTGAAGATTCATCTTTTTTTTCCTTTTTCTTTTGTATGCCGATACTATAATACGGGAAGAATACAATTCAAATCAAACCTTTATGAAAAACAAGAATTTTGGCACATAATCGAATTTTTTTGCACATTTACGGTCTTGCCGGAAAATGATTTCTGATGTATAATATACAACACAGACCAAGACTGTCCATATGAACAAAAAACCAAATCAAAGAAAGGAAGACAAGATGAAAAAGAAAACCGCCGACCATTCATATTTCATACCCTTGTCCTCCATAGCTCGAAGAGCGAAGGAGGATCATCTCTCATACCTGAAGCGTAAAACGTCCCACCGTTTTACGCTGATAGAACTCCTGGTTGTCATAGCGATCATCGCGATCCTGGCGGCAATGCTGCTGCCTGCGCTGAACAAGGCAAAACAGTCGGCAATGAGTACGAAGTGCATCGGCAATCTGAAACAGGTTTCGACCACGGTCCGCCTTTACGCCGATGATTTCAATGAATATATCCCGCCGAATATCGTCAATCCGGCGAAATTCGCCAGCGATGTTTACAAGGCGCAGGGATATCTGAAAAGTCTCAATGTTTTTGTATGTCCTGCCTTCACGCCCAATAAATATTACGAGGACAAGCCTGCCAGCACCTACGGCACGGCCGGGCATGATATCCCTGTCAGCACGAAAAAATTTTTCCGTTCCCTTTATGTTTTCACCGGTGCTGCCCAGCCGCCGATTTCCTACGGCTTGCACTATGCCGATACCATTTCCGGAACGGGCGGCGCACGGCAGATGGTCAATTTCACTTTCAGCAACAACAATAAAAACACGTCCAACTCGATCCATTTGCGTCATTCCCAAAAAGCCAATGTTGAACATATCGACGGCAGTGTAGGCTCATACAATGCGCAGGAGATTGCCCAACGTTACCGCCTGTTTTACAATTCCGCCGGATTCGGCGCCGCCAGCGGACATTATCCCAATGTCCGGTATCAGTATCAGGTCATTGTTCCATGAAAAGGACAGAATTGAAATGAAGAATTTTTCATGGTTTGCCGCGGCCGCGGCAGTATTGTTTTTTCCCGGAGAAATCTGCTCGGCGGAAACGCTGGGGCCGGCTGTCCATAAGAAAATCATTGAATTCAGCTGGGGAAATCCGACGCCGGAATATCTGGACCGGAATCTGGAACAGATCGAAACCTTTGTCCCGCACGACGGACTCGGTATCAACATCAGCAAAGTCATAACGCTTCCGAACGGCAAAAAGACCTCGAACAACTGGCACAGCTTCACCAAAATCAGATACCATCGGGAGTGGTATGTCCGTGATATCGAACACCTGAAAAAAGTCCATGCCCGCGCCCGGCATCTCAAATACAATTTTCTCAATACCAGCGCCAGCAGTTTTACCGGGGAATTCGATCTTTTCGATGATGAATTCTGGGATGTGGTCTGCGAAAAATTCGCCATCTTCGCCTGGGTCGCCAAACAGGGCGGCTGCACGGGGATCCGGTTCGATCTGGAAGATTACGGCAACCAGCAGGTCTGGCGGTACCGTCCTTCCTGCGGACATTCCTGGGCGGAAGCCTGGGACAAGGCCCGGCAACGGGGGCGTCAATGGATGACCGCAGTGACGAAAGAATATCCCGATATCACAGTGTTCTGCTTTTTCTGGCTGGATCTGATGATGGGGTATGCAGACGGTCTGCCAAATCTTCATGACCGGCTGGAAAGCTGCGGCACCGGACTGCTCGTCGCCTTCATCAACGGCATTTACGATGTCCTGCCGCCGAACGCGAAAATCGTGGACGGCATGGAAGCGCACGGCTACGGCGCTTTTGAGCTGAACAGCTACAATCGGATGAGGGCGTTCCGGGAGCAGCGTTTCCCGCAGCTGCTGAGCCCGGAAAACCGGATCAGATTCCGCGATCGGGGAAGTTTTGCCTGTGCCACTTTCATGGATGCCTATCTGACGGAAAAAGGAAGACTCAACGATTACCGTAAAGAGAAAAAGATGACGGCGCTGGAATTGTTCCGGCGAAATTTCACCTGGGCGGTGCAGTATTCCGATGAATTCGTCTGGACCTGGAGCGAATCCCGCAAATGGTTCCCCGGCAGATTTCCCCATGTCTGGCAGGAAAAATCCCTGTCAAAATATCCACAACTGCCCGGTCCGTATATGGGAATGGCCATGCCCGGAGTGGAAGACGCCATTTCCTATGCCCGCGACCCGTGGAATTATGCGCTCCGGCGCCTGAAAAAAACGGAAGGGCTGAAAAATCTGCTGAATAATCCGGATTTTGAAAATACGGAGGCGGCGAAAGCCGTTTTATCTCCCGCGGCAGGTTCGGTCATGATCCAAAAGCTGCCATGTTGGGAAACCTGGCAGCACAAGAAATCCAAAGGCTGTTTTTCTCTGGCGGAAAGGAAAGGGATCGTCGGCAATGCGCTGCTGATCAGAAACGTTTCCCATGGCTGCGCCCACCAGTCCGTGAAGATCGATCCGAACAGCGCATATATTGTCCGCGCCAGTGCAAAGCTGTTCGATCGATGCGGCGCTTCCCTCAGTGTCCAGTGGCGGAATTCACAGGGAAAATGGTGCGACCATGCCATGAATGTTGCGGCCTCATTCTCAGAAGATCTCGGCAACGGCTGGAAACGGGCGACACTCGTGATCCGGAATGTCCCGGAAAATGCCCGTTATCTGAGCGTATTGCTGAATTCCTATGCCGGAGGTCCCGATGATTCCGTGCTGTTCGACAATGTGGAAGTTTTCTCCATGTTTGAAAAAGAGCCTGCCGCAGCACCGCATATCCGCAGTGCTTTGGAAAAATGGACTGCATCCCGGGAAAAGAATGATCTGAAATGAACGCAAAGGAACCTGCCTGCAGGAAGATCTGATCGAAAGGAGTATTATGGGCTGCGACAGAGAATTCTTTTCTGATTCGAAACATGGTTTTCAGATATGGGAACCGGAAATGGAACTGCTGCCGGGAGAAAGTTTGTTCTGTTCGGCGGAAGTGAACATTCCGGCAGACGGCAATTACTGCATTCAATTCTGCTGTAACGACGCTTTGTCGGTCGAATTCGGGGACGTCGTGTATGACGGCAGCCGTTCCCCGATGATGCACAATGAAATTCCTGAATACCCGATGTCCTTGAAAAAAGGTAAAAATATCCTGAAAGTGCAGCTGTCCAATCCGACAGAGGAAAGGATCGAAGCTCAATTTTGCGCCCGCATACTGGATGAGGAAGGCAATATCCTGACCCCGGAAAAAGTGATCCCCCTCCCGGAACTTGAGGCAGGCAAACCTCATATCTCCGAGCCCAATCTGAGCTCATACACCGCCGGAGCGGGCAAGGCGTTCCGCAGTTTCGGACGGTTCGGTTTCACCAAAGGCGACGGTCTGCTCGACTGCAGCATGCCGTCGTTCGGGATCGTTGCCCGTCCCTTTGTGTCAGGTCATCCGCAGTATCATAGAAATCTGATCTGGAATTTTTCCCTGCTCCCGGACGGTGAAAAAACTTCCGGTGCGCTGTCCCGTGCGTATCATGTGCCGGAAAACGAAACCGTCGCCAACGACTGGAACGGTGTGCGCTGGACCCGCCGGCTGAAAAACGGCAAGCAGATCACGTTCGATTATTCCGTCCTGACCCCGGTCCTGCTGGTCGAAACCGATTTGGATTATGTGAATCTCGCTTCCCTGAAAGGGATCTCCGCCTGGAAAAAGATCACCCTGCCGCTGGAGGACGGTCTGCATATCCGCCGCGTGGAAGATTCGGAAAACGATTTGTGTTACGACCAGGCACAGGACGGACCGCTGAGCCGGAATTTTGTGCTGTTCACCAATCAGGGCGAATTTCCGGATGTGCCGTTGCAGGTGATCCTGAAACGTTCGCCGGAACGGATCCGGGTCAAAAAGGATGAATGCGGTGCAATCACGGGATTCCGTTTCGAATTTGCCGGAAGCGCGGATTTTCTGATGCTGCTTTTCCCCTGCGGGATCGAACTCTTCCAGCCGCACGAGGTGACAGAAGAAAAGATCGCGGAATGGTCTTTGCTGTGTCGGAAACACGCTCAACGGGCGTTGGCACGTCCGGTTTCCTGCGTGGATCATTACAAAGCCGGCCGGGAGAGCGTGGAAGTCATCCAGGAGTTTTCCTACCGGTATTTCGAAGACGAATGGCATACGCCGTATCGTCTGTTCGCACCCCTGCCCCCGCCGTTGAGCATTGCCTCGGAACATGTCCCGGAGATCCGGCTGGACAGCCGCTGTGTGCGGAAAAAATTCCCGACCAAATACGGGTATCTTTACGGGGTGGAAGATTCGGCGTTTTCTTCCTATACACTGCCGGTTCCGGATACCCGGCGCGATCTGGCATTCCCCGCGGAAAAACATGACGAACTGCAGCAGAAACTCGAATCGGATTTCGATGAATTCATGTCCTTCCATCTGGATGCTCCGGAAGTCGGCAATCCCGGGAATTATTCCTTCGTTTTCCAATACAGCTTCGTCCTGATGGTGTTTCATCTTCTGAGCGGGGAAAAGCGGAAGAAACTGGAAGCGGTCATCCGGGACGGACTGCGGAAAGTCTGCGATCCCTCGTATGCCTACGTGGGGCCGGGAAAACGCAAATGTTATTCCTGGTACAACCGGAAAGAACCGTTCTCCGGGCTGGATTTCAACATGACCTACCTGCATGTCGCCGGGATCAACCGTTTCCGGGAATGCAGCAAGGAAACGATCGAAAATACGGATATACTGATGATCGAAACGGACTGGGGCAACGCGATGAGCCTGTATGGGGCTTATTTCGGGGCGCTGTTCACCAATTCCTGGGACCTGATCCGGGAAAACTGGCCGGTGTTCCGCCATGCGTTCGATTATTATCTTCATGCGATGGACTGGGCCTGCATGTGCGCCTCTTATTGCGAAAACGGCGTGAGCTGGAGCGACGGCACCAATTACGGCGGCTATCTCGGGTTCATCAATATGGCGGAAATGCTCGGCAGGGAAGACGATCTGGCACTGGGACGTTATGCCTTCGGCAAAATGTTCGCCATGCGGGCGGGTCTGTTCCATGCCGCACAGCATTATTTCTGCCGCTATCTGGATTCCGAACCGTGGTACTGCTCCAAATTCTTCCATGAGGAAACCGACGGTTCCCGGGCATTCCTGTCTTATCCGGCCCACCTCATCCACAACGGCTGCCGGGCGGAGGTGCTCTACAATATCACCACGGAAGGCCATTACCGGGAAGCATTCGATGCGTATGGCAAATACATGGAGGCTGAACTGCGGAAAGTGCTGGACGCCTTCCGCCATGCGGTCGGCACGGCACCGTGGGAAGAACATCCGGAAGGCGCGGCGGATATCTATCACACGACCGATTCCGGTATCGCTGGCTGGCAGGAGGTTTACAGTTATTTCATGTTCTGCATCCAGCTCGGATTGATGGGCCGGGAAGAACTGGAAGAAAAGATCTTCCTCGCGCTGAAAAACCAACGGATCGCCCGGGAATTTCTCGGCCATGTGCAATGGAGCAAACGCCGCGTGCCCGCTTACTGGACTTATACTTATCTGCTTTCGACCCTGTATGGAAAGGATCAGGCAAAACTGACTTTCTGGAAAGATGTGAAGATCGGGAAAGCGCTCTATCCGGAGCTGGAAATATCACTGGCCGGGAATGATCCGTTCCTCGAGTTCCGCAGCAGCAAAATGCCCGCTGTAACGCTCAATGGAAAACCGGTCGACGTCCATCCCGCGGGTAATGATCTCTACCGAATCGTCCCCGGAGAAGACGGCATCATCCGGTTTGCCGACGTTCAGGAATAAACTGGGCAGTGGTTTTCCTTGATTTACGGACCTGACGGACTGGACGGACCTGACGGACAAAACGCGGAAACCGAACTCATGTCGCGAGATCCCGGAGCGGCGAAGACCTGCAGTCTCGGGCCATGCCGCTGTCTTCCGCGCTCCATGTCCTCCGCAGCCTTGGCGGAGGAGGATCCGTTTCCTCCGTTTCAGTTCGCGGCATCCGTGTCGACCATATTTCCCCAATCACGGCCGAACTATCGATATAGTATAATTCTTTATTGTAATAATACAACTCATTTTCTCTTGCTTTTTATTTATGTCAGGATAAATTTATCAACAGGACGCGGAATTTGTCATTGTCAAACTCAAACACGGAAAGGAAAGTGAAGATGAAAAAGAAGACCACCCCAACCTCATCTCTCATATCTCATCTCTCATACCTGAAGCGTAAAACGCTTTGTCGTTTTACGCTGATAGAACTCCTGGTTGTCATAGCGATCATCGCGATCCTGGCGTCGATGCTGCTGCCGGCACTGAACAAGGCGAGAGAAAAAGCCCAGATGATCAGCTGCACCAGCAATCAGAAACAAATCGGCCTGGCCTTCAATTCCTATCTGGAAGATTATAACAGCTATTATCCGACTCATAATATGTTTTCGCAGACCTGGGCCTGGGGGATGAGCAAAAGCAAATCGTCTACTGGGAGTGCAGCCAAAAAACTGGGTTATATCGATATGAAAATATTCAAATGTCCGACGGTCTTATCCAAATTTGCGGGAGCGGCGACATCCGGCTATGCGGCAGGCTACGGTTACAATTCCATGGTGTTGTCCGACAACCGTCCGACTTACCATCCGCACCCCGTCGTCCGTCAGTACCGCTGTTCCCAGCCGTCCGCTCAGTTCGTCATTCTGGAAAACAACAGCATCGTCGGCACGGACAACAACGTTTACGATTACTATCGCAGCTCGAAGCCGACCGAACAGCAGGTCCGGCCAACCCACGGGACGAATATGCTCAATATTCTCTTTGCGGACTGGCATGTGGAACCGTTCCGGGCAGCCAATCCTTTGAATGTATATGGTTCGACATGGGATGCGACTGTCCCTCCGAAAGGATTTCTAGGTCAAGTCGGCGGCTGGGGACGTAATCTTTCCGAACTGAATACACAGACCGGCTGGAGCAAATTCCGTTGAACCGAAGCACAAATTTCAAACGTTAAAAGGTCAAGCTGATGAAAACTGACAGGAAATGGTTCAGACACGACCGTTTCGGCATGTTTATCCACTGGGGGCTTTATGCCGTCCCCGGCCGCCACGAATGGATCAAAAATCTAGAACGGATCTCCGATGCGGAGTATATGAAATATTACGACAATTTCGATCCCGATCTTTTCGATCCGAAAGGCTGGGCCAAAGCGGCGGCCAAAGCCGGGATGAAATACTTCGTGCTGACCACCAAACATCACGAAGGCTTCTGCCTCTATGATTCCCATTACACGGATTTCAAAATCACCAACACCAAGTTCGGACGCGATGCCGTCCGCGAGATCCTGGACGCCTTCCGGGCGGAAGGTCTGCGCGTGGGACTTTACCACTCCCTGATCGACTGGCATCATCCGGATTATCTGCTGGACAATGTGAATTATCCGCAGGGGCTGGGCAAGACGGATGCCGAGATCGCGGAAATGAACAAAGGACGCGACCAGAAGAAATATATCGACTATCTCCATGACAGCGTCCGGCAGCTGTTGACCGAATACGGAAAAATCGATATCATCTGGTTCGATTTCTCTTTCCCCAAGCCCAAATATTCCACCGGCAAAGGACGGGAGGACTGGGATTCGGAAAGACTGGAAAAGATGATCCGCGAACTGCAGCCGGGGATCCTCATCAACAACCGGCTGGACCTTCCCGGCGAATGTGATATCCTGACCCCGGAACAGTCGGTGCCGGAGGAGAAAGTCACCGAGGCTCGGGGCTGCACTTCCGATACCTGGGAAGGCTGTCAGACGTTCTCCGGTTCATGGGGATACAGCCGCGACGAATCCACCTGGAAAAGCGCCAAGCAGTGTATCGACCTGCTCATCAACCATGTCTGCCGCGACGGCAACCTGCTGATGAATGTCGGCCCCACCGCCCGCGGCTATCTGGATCATCGTGCGCTGGAACGGCTGAACGATTACGCCGAATGGATGAAATACCATTCCCGCTCCATCTACGGCTGCGGCATGGCCCCGGAGGAATTCCCCGAACCGCGCGACTGCCGCTATACCTGGAATGCCGAGACCCGGCGGCTGTATCTGCATGTCATGAACTGGCCCTGCTTCAAGATCCGTCTGAAAAACCTGAAAGGAAAACTGGCCTATGCCCAGCTGCTGCTGGACGGCAGTGAGATCCCGTTCACGGAAAATGAAAAAACGGATCTGGTCGAGCTGAAGATCCCGATCAGAAAACCGGAGACCGAGGTGCCGGTGATCGAGCTGATCCTGAAATAAAATTCGGCTTATCGAAAAACAGCAGAGGAGTCCACATGAAGTCGGTAAAGTTTCTGGTGATCGCCATGCTGGCAGCTGCCGGTATGTCCGTTTCGAGTGCGGAACTGGTCCGGGACGGCAGGGCGCAATGCCCGGTCGTCATCAAACCGGATGCACCGCCGCCTGTCCGGTTCGGTGCGCAGGAACTGGCCAAGTATCTGAAAAAAATCACCGGGGCGGATCTCAGCATCGTCAAAAACAACGCGCCGGACCAAGGCGGCATTTACGTTGGAACGCTGTCCGATGCCGAACTGGTGAAAAAGGCGAATTTCATGCCGTCACGGCTCAAGGAAGACGGCTTTGCCATGATCGCTTCCGGACGGAATGTGTATGTGATCGGACAGAATCCGCGGGGTGCGCTTTACGGCTGTTACCACCTGCTGAAAAAATACGGCGGGGTCCGCTGGCTGGTCCCCGGAGATGACGAGGAATACTATCGGAAGAAAACTTCGGTCGCGGTGCCGGAAGGGACCGAGGTGCAGAATCCGTATCTGAAGATCCGCAAGACCGTGGCGGATGAACTGACCGCCTTCCGCTGGCTCGCCCGCAACAATATGCTGGGGCAGACCCGGGTCGGTCAGTTCGTCAACCGGAAAACCGGGAAACGCACGCCCAATGCCGACCGGATGGATGAGCTGGCGGTCACCGGTGCGGCCTACGGCGGACACGTGATGACCTATCTGATGGCCAACTGTTCCTGGAAACAGGAACCGCTTAAGGCGCTGTTCAAGAGCCATCCCGAATATTTCCCCCTGATCAGCGGAGAACGGCGGCCTATGACTGGTGGATTCAGTCCGAACCCCTGCGTTTCCGATCCGGGACTGCTTGATCTGCTGGCGGAAAATCTTTACAAGGAGACCCGGGGCAAATACGGTTCCCAGCATTACATCATCCTGGGAAACAACGACACTCCTGTCTGGTGCGAATGTAAAAAATGCCGGGCGCTGGATGATCCCGCCATGGAGGGTACCAAGGGTGCGCGGTCCGACCGTTACTGGTATATGGTGACCGAGGTCGCCAAACGGGTCTGGAAAAAGGATCCCGCGGTCATGATCGCCGGCTGGGCTTATCAGGATTTCTGGTATCCGCCGGCCAGAGTGAAAATCGACCCTCGGATCGCGGTCATGATCTCCTACAACCACCAATGCTGGCGCCACAGCATCACCGATCCGGCCTGTTCGGTCAACGGCGAACTGCGGAAGATCATGAGGATGTGGAAAAAGACCGGACATCCGCTCATCTACAACCGGGACGAGATCGGCGCGTATGACGGCGGCGGCTCGCCGGGTGTTTACTATCTGCCTTCGGAAAAAGTGCTGTTCGACAATTTCAAGGCATATAAGGATCTGGGTTTTGCCGGCAGCAGTTTCTGTGTCAATTCGCCATTTTCGAAAATGTCGAAAAAAATGAAAAATGCGGCTCCCTATTACGGGAAAAATCTGTTCTGGTATGCCATGTGGCAGATCTGTTATCTTTCCTCGCTTTCGATGTGGGATCCGGATTATGATTTCGCGAAGGAATATGAAACGATCAATGCGCTGTATTACGGCAAGGCGTGGGAGGGCGGTTTCAAGGAATTCCGGATGCTCCTGACGAAATATTTCACCGAAACGCCAGGCTGCATGGGCTGGGGGCTCGGCGCTCCGCTGGGCCGCTGTCTCGATCAGGCCGGGAGCGAGGAAAAACTGCTGGCTCTGCTGGAAAAAGCCATTGCGGCGGCAAAAACCGATCCCGATCCGCGCGTTCTGAAGCATGTGCTCCGCGACAAGGAAATCTTTCTTGCCACCTGGATCAAGGCCCGTCGGGAATATCTGGCCAATTTCCGCGAACTGAACGTCTACCGGCGCACCGTCCCGATCAAAATCGACGGAGTACTCGAAGAACCGGACTGGAAAAATGCCGATGTCCTCACCGGATTCAAGCCCGGTGGAATGACGAAAAAGACGGTGAAGGTCCAGCAGTCATACGTCAGGGTGACTTATGACACCGATACGCTGTATATCGCAGTAGAATGCATGGAGCCGCAGCAGGAAAAGATCGTCGCCGGCAAGACTGTTCCGCACGACGACAAAGGCTGGGCGGTTCTGGGCAATTCCGTGGAACTCTTCTACAACTACCCGGACATGGCGGAACGCTATTATCATCTGGCAATCAATTCCAACGGACAGGTGATCGACGCCAGACATGGTCCCGGCTGGCGCGATGCCGCGTTCCGGACCTCGGCGAAAATCGCGACCCAGGTGCTGAAGGACCGCTGGATCCTGGAGATCGCCATCCCCGCCAGCGAGATCGGAATGAAATGCTATGACGGAGCCACCTGGAAACTCAACGTGGCACGGCAGCGGAAGATCAGCGATCCCGCATCTCCGACCGGGATCCTGAGGGAAGGCAGTTCCTGCAGCAACGGCGCTTTCCATGGCGTCCAAAACTTCGTGAATATGAAATTCACACCAAAAAGAGTTGCCGGCCTGCGCCAGAATGCCGATATGGCCTCCTGGAAAAATCCGGATTTCAACAATGCCGTGCCGGACAGCAAGCGGCCGCGGCTGACCCGGTTCAAAAACCATAAAGGCTGGCAGTTCACCGATGAAAAGGAACTGGTCCCCGCGGTCTGGCGCATTTCCGCCGATGCCGAAGGCTCCTATCAGTTGGAAGGGGAAGAAAATTATTATATCAGGCTCACCAGAGGATACATTTCGCAGTATTTTATCCCCCACGGCAGAGGAAAGCTGAAAATCTCCTTTCAGATCCGGGGCAAAGGTTCCTTCCATCTCTGGACCTGCAGTTACCGCGACAAGAAAGAACGCAAAGCCATCGGATATGATATTCTGAAAACCACGCAGAAATATCAGAAATGGAATCTGACACCGGAATGGAAAACGTATCATTTCGAAACGGCTGCGGCCGGGGTGCCGACGGAACGTGTCGCCGTCCGTTTTACCGTCCATCGGAACAGTGTTCTCGAACTGGATAATGTTTACGTTTCCCCCGTCATCGAATGAGCGGCGGGATCGCGGCCGTCAAAGACATATTCGGCAGTATAATTTCCTTTGATGAGTCCGATCATTTCCAGGCAGTCAAAGATATGACTGATCATATGGAAAAACATCAGTCATGACAGACGATTTTCCCGGCTGCGGCAAGGGAACCGGTGAACTGCCGGCAAATCCATTTCGGGCGTTCGAAAAAATTCAGGAAAAAAATTTTTTACGCTTGATTATTTTATTTGGCAAGATATATTTAACTAAAATAAATCAGGGGGAAATTGTTCCATATTGCCGGCAGACATTGCTTTCCTTTGTCAGCAATGCGGCTGACCGGGAACAATCCACCGGAAAAGTTACAGAAAAAGCAACGAAGAGGAGATTGTTATGGGATCCAATAAAGTCGATATATTGTTCGTCGTGGATGCAAGTGACAGCATGAGTCCCTGTTTTCAGAAACTTCGCGACAACCTCCGGAGTTTCATCCAGCCGCTGAACCAGGCAAGTTTTGAGATCCGTTACGGCCTGCTGGCGTATAATGCGGGAGCGGACGGCAGGAATGCGATTTATGAACATACTTTCATCGGAGGAAATGATCCGGCCCTGGTGAAAGGACTCTACAGTCCGCAGGTCAATGCCGACAAGTATTTCACCCCGGATGCGAACAAATTCCTATCCGCGCTGGAATCCGTGCGGACCCAAGGAGATGAGAACACGCTGCTGGCGTTGGACACAGCGGCGGATTTTCCGTTCCGGACTCCGGACGAATCACGGCGGGTGATCGCGCTGTTCACCAATGAGAAACTGGAAGACGGCATTCTGGAAAATGAACCGTTGGACAAATTTCCCCAGGTCCTGCAGAAAATCGCCAAGCGGAAGATATCTCTTTACGCCTATCTGCCCACCAGCGATTCAGCGGCGCTGCTGACGCGCCTGCCGAAGACGTTCGTCAAATCCGTAGGCGAAGGAGCGGATTGCTGGGACCATATCGATTTCGGCCAGATTCTGGAGCAGATGGGAAAAAGCATCAGCCAGTCTTCCCTGCAGATGACTCGCGAACCGGATTATCAGAAAGCGGTCTACGGTCAGGACACCTGGGATCCCGGCAGTTTTGTCGGGACCGGTGATTCCCGGCGGGAAAAGATTCTGGCGACCGGTGAATCGGCCAAACTCAATATGAGCAAGCCGCTGGAATGGATCCATGTCAAACTGTTCTGGAAACAGAAGGTGGATCTGGATCTGCATGCGATCTGGAGCTTCCGCGGCAAAAACTACCATGTTTATTTCCACAACAAGCGCCAGCAGGATGTCGAATTGGATATTGATGAAGGGGTCGGCGAAAGCGGCGGGGCGGTCGGCGGATACAAGGAAGAGAATATCACCATTTCGACCCTGAACCGGATCGAGAAGATGCTGATCGCGACAAAAAACTACACGGAATCAGGCTGTTTTGCCGATTATGACGGAAAGGTAGTGGTCGAAACGAGCAACGGCGACAATATTACCGTGCCGCTGACCTCGCAGAGCCGGGATGTCTGGTGTGTCATCGCTGCGATCGACAACAGCGATCAGCGGGCGCCGGAAGTAAAAAATCTGAATCAGACCAGCCGGAATGACCCGGCAGTGGAAGATTTTATCTGACTTTAAGAAAAAACCCATAATTGAAAGGAAACCAAACATGGCCGACGATCTCACCCCCCGTGACGAAACCGCACCTGCTGCTGAAGCGGCACCTGCAACTGCAACCCCCGTTGAAGAAACGCCGGTTCCGGCAGAAGCAGCGGAAACCCCGAACAAGACTTATAAAAATCAGGGAGTCGTGGATTTCATTTTCCTGGTCGATGTGACCGGAAGCATGGGTCCCTGCATCAATGCCCTGCGGGAAAACATCAATAAATTCATCGATATGATGGTAGATACCACCGGCAACGGTTCGCCGATCACCGATTGGCGCGGCCGGGTAGTCGGCTACCGGGATTATGATTATGATAAGGACACTTCCTACGGCTGGCTGGTGGACAATCCGTTCACCCGCGACGTGACGATATTGCGTCAGCAGCTTGCCGCCCTTACCCCGAAAGGCGGTGGCCCCGGGGTGGAAGGCATCCCGGAATCCCTGCTGGATGCGATGATGACCGTGGCGGCCGCCGGCGCCATTGACCTGCAAGCTGGAGAAAGCGATGATAATACTGTCAAATGGCGTCCGCTGGGAAGCAGTGCCCGCGTGGTCATCGTTTTCACGGATGCGACCTATCATCCGACGATGTCAATCCCCGGCTATGAAGGCGCTGGTGTGAAAGACCTTTACAATGTCTATCTGCAGGAACGGATCAAACCCTATTTCTTTGTGCCCCGTGATCCGTCTTTCATTGCCTTGGGACGCTTCAAAGGAGCCGTCATTTCCGATTGCGGTGAAGGTCAGGATGGACTTCTGACCATAACGAAAGACGAAGCGGCATTCCAGAAACTGCTGGAAATGCTGGCAAAAGGTGTTACTCAAACGGCCACCAAAATGGAACGGGAAATTCTGTAATGATTAATGGATTCCGAACAAAGGAAACAGAGGAGCTGGATCATGGCTCTTGATATAAATACACAATGGTCCGCCGGAAAAAAGATCCATGGATACACCATGCTCGAAGATGCCCATGAGGGCAGCAATTCGATCTGGGGAAAAGCAAAATCACCGACCGGACAAACGGTATTTTTCAAAAAATATACCTCGCCGTCTTCGATGTTCGATGACTGGTACCAGGGGTATGTCGATTATCAGAAGGAAATCAAGAAGCGGATCGATGAGGTTTCCCGCACCGATGACAAAGGGCGGAATACCGGACCGACTTACCGTTTCATCGAATTTTTTGAGCAGCCGGGTCCGGATGGCGCTCCGGAATCGATGAAAAGCATGGATTATTATCAGGTCCTGGAATATATCGACGGGGCCAAAGACCTGGAAACCTATCTCACTTCCCCGGATACGACTTGGAATGACCGCAAGATGTTTGCTTCCGTTTTCATGTTTGCCATGAAAACTCTCCACGGAGACAAGATCAAGATCGTCCATGCGGATCTGAAGCCAAAAAATCTGCTGCTGATCCCGACCCGCAGGCAGGACGGCACATCGACTTACCAGATCAAGATCATCGACCTGGATATGTCGATCCTGATGGATAAGCTTGCGCCCTGGCACAGCGACGGCATCAGATACCCCGGTTCCCCGGGATATTTTTCTCCCGAACACCTGCGGGGGCAGATCCCGACCGAAAAATCTGATGTGTTCACCTGCGGACTGATCCTTTATGAGATCCTGGCGAAAGAAGGACATCCTTATGACCGTCAGTCCGATCTGCAGATTTATGAGGAATACCGCGCTCCGGTTCCCCATTTGCGCGGAACTTACGGATCGCCGGAACTGGATGAGCAGGTCGCCCGCATGCTGCACCGGATGCTGGATCCCGATCCCAATAAACGTCCGACCGCGTTGGAAGTCCAGAGACAGCTGATCGGCGGCCAGCCGATCCGCCGCCGCGATGCAGTCGGGAGCGGAAGCGTGTCCCGTCCGCCGGAACCGGGTCCCCGCAGGACGACCGCCGTGGTCCCGCCGGTCACTTCGGCTCCGGATCCCAGGGAAACCGTCCACACTCGGCCGGTCACTCCAGCTCCGGATCCCAGGGAAACTGTCCGCACTCCGCCGGTCACTCCGGCTCCGGAACCCGTCCGTCCGGCGGCATACTGCAAGCTGAAAAACGCCGGTCACCCGGAAGGGATCCGGATATTTCCCAACACGGTAGTCGGCAACAAGTTTCTGCAATCGATCGAACCGGAAGCCCGCAGGGTTTACTGCCAGGAGCATTTCAAAATCCTGTTCCATGACGGGAAATGGTTCATCCGGCATTGTGCTCCTGCCGATGAAAACAAAACGGCGTTGAACAGCGTGCCGGTCTCGGGTGAAATGGAACTTCACACTGGAGATGTCATTGCGGCCTCCAATGCGGACGGCACGAAGACCGCCATGCCGTTCACGGTGGAAATCGGAGAATGAACATGGCCTGGGAATGTCCTCAATGCACCGCCCAGAATGAGGGCGGGACCGTATGCGAACAATGCGGCTACCGGAAACTGACCGGCCTCCGGCTGACTTCGGCTGCCGGAAAGTCTTTTGACACCCGGATCAATTTCCGGATCGACCGCAGGATCTATAAATTGATCGAGTCGGACTACCGGTATCTGCAGTCCGCTCCCGGCAGTTATCAATTCGAACTGGTCCGGGATGAAAACTCGGAAACGGGCTGGTCTCTGCAGACCTCTCCCGGTTCCGATCTGAATACGCTGCTGAATGATTCGGTGTGCGAAACCGGGACAAAGTATCCGCTGTATGACGGTGATGTCATCAGAATCGGATCGAAGTCCAATGCCAATTCCACTGCAGCGCCTCTGACGGTATCGTTTGCGGAGGAATAATATGGGACGGACGTCAGACCTGCTCAATGAAATTTCCCATAGGGTGCAGCATTTTGAAGATGATTTGGAGGCGATGCTCATGAACGATGATGAATCACTTTTGGGTAAGGAGAAAGAAGAAGCTCCTGCCGTAAAAACTGCTGATCCCGGCCAGAAAAGCAGTTCCCCGGCAGTCCAGCCGCCGGCAGATGATCACAGAGTCGTTCCAGCCGGGGAAACGCCGGTATCGAAGGAAGAGATCCCCGCCCGGTCGGAACCGGTTGAATCAGAGATAAAGACAACCGATGAGGCTGATTCGAGCCCGGCGGCGCCGGGGAGTGAAACGAAAGAAACCGAGTCCGAGGCGGCGGCCGAACCATCACCGGAGGAAGAACCGTCTGCAGAAGCCGAGACCGGGTCTGTCCGTCCGGCGGTGGAGACCACACCGGCGGCGCCATGGAACCTTTCGAATTCGGAGATCTGGCCTAAGTCGGTGATCCTGGCCCGGGCGAAACAGGCCGAGAAAAATGTGCGGGAATGGATCTCCATATACGACAGGAAATTCGAGCAGCTTGAATTTGCTTTCAATTTCATTGCCGGCAATAACCGGGTCCATGTGGTTAACGAAAGCGGGGATATTCCGGAAGAGCTGTGGTTTATCGGAGACCTTCACGGAGATATTCTGGCACTGGACAGTGCTTTGTCCTATATCGATTCCCATTCCATTTCTCCGACCATTGTTTTCCTGGGCGACCTCTTTGACCGTTTCGAATATGGGATCGAGGTGATCATGCGGGTGATTTCGCTGATCCGGGAAAGACCGGGAAAGATCCTGCTGATCGCAGGGAATCATGATGACGGTCTGTATTTCAAGGAGGACCGTTTTTTCTCCAAAGTCATACCGGCGGAATTTGCGGATTTTCTGAATACGCATGACGAATATAAGGAATTCGGGAAATGGCTGATCGATTTCTGTGAGCAGCTTCCCCGGGCCCTTTTCCTGCCGGACGGTCTGTTTGTCGCCCATGGCGGGTGCTTGAGTTTCAACATGGATTCTTTCTCCCATGTCATTGATTCGGTCAGATCCCTGGAAGAACTGGAAAAACCCGAACATCTCCGGACTTTCATCTGGAACCGGCTCATTCCCAATCAGAATGACAAATCGGAAGACGAAGTCGGCAAAAATGATCTGATCCATTTTATGCAGGCGATGGAAAAGCTGACCGGTATCCCCGTGAAACGGATGCTCCGCGGACATGACCACTGCCGTGAAAGCAGACATCAGTTCTTCGATCATTACTATCCCGAAGCGCCGGTCCTGACCTTGACGACAATGTCGGCCTGGTATCTGGGGACCGAAGATTCCGCGCCTGAACTGATGAACGTGATGCGGAAAGCACCCGTCACCACACCTGCAATAGCCAGATTCCGCTATGATGAATTGCCGGAAGTCATCACGCTGGATATTCCGAGGTCGGTGGTCGAACAGTTTCACCGGCTGGAAGAACTGACCGGAAAATGAGTCCCCGCATGATTGCCAGCAATTTTACTCCTGACGAACGGGCCTTTGAACAAAATACCGTAGCCCATCTGAAAGCATTTTCGAAGGTCATTGATGTGACGCGGTTCATTACTGTCAATCATTGGGAGATTGACAAGATATTGGATTTATATGAGGAAGTCCTGGGGAACAATCCAGACATCTTTTTTGTGTCAAAACGGAAAATCAGTATCCGGTTCACGAGGAAACGGGACGGTTCGATCCGTTACGCCAGGCTCTGCAACATCGTATATGTTTTCCCGCAGGAAGAATATCAGCAGAACAAAATCCGGTTCGATGCGGAAGTCAAAAAAGCGATCGCTTATGTCGGAAAAGAAACTGCACCGGAAAAAATCGCTCAGCGGCTGCATGATTATATTGTCTGGACCTGTGAATATGACAACGCCGCGCTGAAAGACAAAAACCGCTCGCTCCAGGCCCGTTCGGTTTACAGTGTACTGGTGCGTCACCAGGCAGTTTGCGAGGGCTATACCATGGCGTACCGGTATTTACTGGAAAAATTCGGCATACCCTGCGAAGAAATCGTCAGCAAAGACCTGAAACACTGCTGGAATTATGTCAAGATCGGCAATCACTGGTATCACGTGGATGTCACCTTCGATGACCCGGTATTTGTCGATGAGAACGGCCGCAGGATAATCCAGTCTGCCGGTCCGACGATCGATCCGCGGAAGATTTCTCACAAGTTCTTTCTGTGCAGCGATGCCGCACTGTGCGACCATCAAAGCTGGACCACCAAAGGACTGCCTCGGGCGACGGACAGAACTTTCGACAACCGGGTCTGGTCATAGTCTGGAGGCTGCCGGAAAAAGGCATGTCGATCCGGGAGGAGTATTCTTTTAATGGATTTGGAACGAACCATTGATTTCAGCTGTCCGAATGAGTGCGGACAGATCGCAACTGCATGCAGTCTTCGGAAGATTCTGGAAAATTCCCCGTTTTCATGTGAAGCCTGCGGATTTGAATTTTACGGAGCAGATTATCCTGAATGGCTCGACCATGCTTCTTTCGCGCCGGATGACAGGAAGACGCGGGAACTGAAGAAGGCCATGGTCACAGTTTATTCCTTCCTGTATGACAGCGAAAGTTGTCCGAATGAAAAGCCCTTGAATCAATTATTGGCAAAACAGAAGGATTTATGGAAACTTTTCCCCCAGGAAAAGCTTGCACAGCTCGACTTGTCCGGCCTGGCGGACGATAAGGATTTCCTTTCCTCATTTGACTTTAAGCTTCTGAGTAATGCGGGGATCGTCCGCCTGCTTTCAACCCATCCGGTATTACTGGGCAGATGCAGCCTGGACCAGCTGACTGGAGACAACTGGCTGGAACTGATTGCGGCACACCCTGAATTTGCCGCACTTGCATCCTGGGACAGAATTTTTACCGTCATAACGGAGAAAAGCCAACCTGCTGCCGTATCTCAGGAGCAGGCTGACACCATATTCAATAATTTTCCCTATAAGAAAGATTTCCGGTTCGGTCCGCCGCCGAAAAATCCGGCAAATGCCTCCCCTGCCCTTTTTCTGCAATCAGATGTTTTCTGGGCGGTGGTCAATTATTTCCGGTTTGAAAAATATGTTGACTGGAATTCTTTTTCTCCGGCTGAATTATCGTTGTTTTTCAGGAAATATCCATCCCTGCTGAATGTCTATCCGTTCACTTCAACGAATCTGGACAAATTTGACTGGAACAGTTTCTCGACTGCCGACTGGAACTCCATCTGCAAGAAGAATTTGCTTCCGAAGGCGCTGCTTCCGGTTTATCTGGTCGGAACCGGCCAGAAGGTGGCAGACTGTCTGAAACAGGATCCCCGGCTGGACAAATTCTGCAACTGGCAGGCGATGAAATCCTCAGAATGGGTTTCGCTGCTGACCGCCTTCCCTGATGACCGGGTCTGGCTGAAACATTGCAACTGGATAAAAATAAAAAAGGCCGACTGGGATAAGATCCTGAGCGATAAGAAGAACGATTATGCGATTTCGATATATAATGTTTATCACGGAAAAAAAATAGCTTTCTCGCTCCAAAAATATCCCGATCTGGAATCATTTGTGAATTGGTATCTTGCCGAGATCCCTGATCTGCTGGAATTATATGCAACGGTCCCCCGGCTGATCAAAAAGTGCCCCTGGGACAAAATGTATGATCATATAACCAGTCTTCCCAAGGCCCAGCGGCAAAGTATCAGACAACAGTATCCGGCGTTATGGGAAAAACGGCTGGAACTGCTGGAGCATATCAATCAGCGGGAATTGGATAAACTGCCTGCTGGAAAGTATCATACGATATTGGATTTTTTTGATTGGGAAGAAGCCATTGATTTTTCAGGACTGTCCTCTGCGCAGAAGATCGATCTTTTCAGCCTGCACCCGGAATTCGGCGAACGTTTCGGCTGGGAGAAACTTTCTTCTGACGAAAAGGTCCAGCTGGCGGTGAGATCGGCTGAATTCGGAAACCGTTACGGCTGGAACAGATTTACGGCAGAAGATGAAATCTACCGCATTCTGAAGGAAAAACCTGAGTATCTTTGCCATTTTGATTCGAAACATTTTTCCAGATCGCTCTGGAAAAGGCTGCTCGAGACGAAAAAGGAGGAACTGGCAGTCCATTACCCGCTTGGTTTTTGGGATTATCTGCTGTTCCGCAGTTTCGATTCCTATAAACTGTGTTCCAAAGTTTCCTACCGATGGAATTTCTTTCTTTCACTGGCGGCTTTCGCGTTTTTTTTATATTATTCCTATGACCATCCCTGCGGATTGAGAGCGCTCTGGACAGAATCCCATGGCCGTGCTGTCTCTGCGGTTTCCATTTATGCGCTTATTGCCGTGGTGTGGAGCAGCATCAATGCCTGGATTTTCTCCGGACGTACCCCCTTTTTCACAACCCTGATTTCGGCTTTTTTCGGCAGCTGGCTCGTGACAGTCCAATACAACGCCACTTTTTTCTGCTCGATATTCACACTTCCCAATTATCTCGCCGGCGGCATCTTTCTGTTCGTGCTGATTGTCCTGTGCCTGCTCAAGCTCCAGGATAAGGATTTGTTTTACAACAACGAGACTGGTATTTTGGGAGTCATCTTTTCTTATCTTCTGCCGCTGCTGCTTTCTTTGTTGTTTTGCTGCCCGCTGTGGCACTCCCGGTATCTGAGCACAAGTGAACGGCTGAGAAATTCGCCCAGACCATTTTATGCCGCATCAGGATATTATCTCGAAAAAGCATTTCTCACTGACCGAACTGCGCAAAAAGCATTGACAAAGGTCCGGGATGCAATCAAGGCTTCTGATTACCAATCAGGCAAGCAGGCTTTTGACGAAATTGCTCCGGTCTATTCTGCTTTGCCGGTCGTAAAAGACTTGAAAACAAAACTTGATGAAGTTCAGCAGAAGAAGAAAAAACACTTTACGGAAATAACCCTCTCTGCCGCCCGTGATAATGATTATGTGAAAATAAAGGAAAACATCAAAAAGGCGGATTTGAGCAATCCCGAAATTCAATTTCTGCTCGGCAGATGTTATCATTACGGATCAGGAGGACATCCGATCAATTTCTCAAAAGCGGCGGAATGGTATCGGAAAGCCGCCGGTCAGAAACATCCCGGAGCCATGAACAACCTGGCGGATCTCTATATGAAAGGACAAGGCATTCCCAAATCGGAGAGAACCGCCTCCAGGCTTTATCGGGAATCTGCTGAAGCGGGGTATGTTCCGGCACAGCGGAATCTGGCATCCCTGTATCTGAAAGGAAATGGAGTGGCTGAAGATGGATCCCAGGCATATCGCTGGTTCACCAAGGCTGCCGAACAGAATGATTCCGAAGCGCAGAAACGAGCCGGAATCATGGCTCTCGAAGGCTCTGGAATCCCGAAGAATCCTTCCGAGGCCGTGAAATGGCTGAAAAAAGCTGCGGCCCAGAGTGATCCTGAGGCTCAATATCTCCTGGGGAAATATTATTATGACGGTACTTCCGGAGAAAAGAATTATCATGAAGCATTCAAATATCTGACTGCGTCTGCCAATAACGATTATATCCCGGCTCAATGGCTGCTCGGACTGTGTTATGCCAGAGGAAAAGGTGTTGCGGTTGACGGTCCGGCTGCAGTCAGATGGCTCACCAAAGCTGCCGAACAGGATTTCGGCAAGGCTCAGATCGCCCTGTATAAAATTTACCATAACGGGAAAATTGTACCGGCGAATCATGACAAAGCCCATAAATGGCTGATGAACGCAGCTTCCAGAATGCCTCGGGCTCAGTATCTTCTGGGATTATATTATTGGCAACGGAAAAAATCGGTTCAGGATCTCGAAAAGGCACAACAATTGCTTCAGCGGGCATCTGCAAACCATTATCCCGTGCCCCGGAGCGAATTGATGAAATTGCAGCAGGAACTCCGGAAATATAAATCAGAACAGAAGGCCGGACAGGAGCAGAAACAGATCTATCAGAATGCCCGCAGAAAATTCCTGGAATGTGTCCGGGCAAAGAAATATCGGGAAGCTCTCCAGTGGGGATACCGGGCCGATCCCAATGATCCTGCAATTGCTTTGCACATGGGTTATATGTTTTATAATGGACAGGGAACAAACAGAAATATTCAAAAAGCTTTTGAATATGCCGAAAAAGCCGCTGCCGGAAATCTTCCCCAGGGGTATTTTCTCCTGGCTTGCTGCTATCGTCATATGGGCAACAGAAAAATGGCGTATGAAAACTACCGGAAATCTGCCGAGGGCGGCCATGTCGATGGACAATTGCTAACTGGCGTCTGTTCATATTTCGGAGATGGATGCAGTAAAAGTTATTCGCAGGCCCATTACTGGTTTTCCAAAGCAGCTGAACGCCAGCAGCATGATGCGGAGTACAATTTAGGGATCCTTTATCTGAATGGCTTTGGTGTTGCAAAGAATGTTTCCACCGCGAAAAAATGGTTCAGACAGGCTGCCGAACATGGTTCGGCAGAGGCAAAAAGGATATTGAAGGAACTGCAATAAGACCAAGTCCGCCCGTTATCAGGAAGACGGGTTATCGTTTTTCCTGATCCAGGTGTCAGCCGCCGCATCCAGGATCTTCCCGATCAGCGGATTGGCATCAATCTGCGGATTGTTGAGAAAAAACTGCCGGTAATCGGCCTCGTTTTTCAAACGCATCTGATTGATGAAACGGTTGAGCGATTCCCCCACCGCGCCTGACCGGCTGATCCCCGCGCTGCAGTTGACATACAGAGGCCGGGACAGATCGCACCGCATGATGAAATCCAGGATGCTTTCCGCCATCTTTTCATCAAAAGGAAGCCTCCGCACCGCGGGCAGTTCCCGGACATCGTCGAACTGCAGTTTCAGAATATGCGGTCCGTTTACCGGCACTCCCCGGTTCGGATCGATCGACCTGGAGTTGCGGATATTGATGAAATTATTCCGCTTCCAGAAGACCGAATCAGGCAGCTGGTAGACCGGCAGATCTTCTCCTTCAGGGATGTATTCCTTATACCACTTTTCCGGAACCACATAAATGATCATCCTGTCAACTCCTTGTTTTCCGGCCGTTCATAAACCGAACCGGCAATATCGCCTATGAGCGCACCCAGCATACTTTCACCTCGCGTTCCGGCTGGTCTTCCGGACTGTTCTTCCTTTCCACCTGGCCGGGCGGGATGAAACGTTCGCGCCGTTCCTTCATTTCCGCTTTGATTTCTTCCGGACAGTATTCCGCCAGCTCCGGCCTGCTCATCAGCAGTTCTTCCCAGTCGATCACGTCGAAGGTTCCCGATGGGACATAAGTGATCGCTTTCGGATTGGCCGAAACCAGCTGGAACCAGCGGCCTCCCGGCCAGGTTTCCGCTTTCGCAAAGGGCAGCAGGGACGGCTGGGCACAGGCCAGGCGGAACAAGGCGGAATCCAGGAATTCATCCCGGCAGGGACATTCCGGCGCGAACGACGGAACCTCTATGAGAAGGGAATACCAGTCCTCCACGTTGAGTTTTTTCAGATCGCAGAAGTTTCGCAGCTGCGGCTGTTTCTGCAGGATATAGCTCAAACTGCACCCCGGCAGAGAATCCCAGGGACAACGGTCCGCAAATTCCGGACGCCGCAGCAGCAGATCAGCCCAGCTCCAGATGCCGATTTTTTCCAACGGACAAAAATCCGCCAGTTCGGGATGCCGGAACAACTGCCTGCTGAACTCTTCGCAGGACAAGCCATTCAGCCATCGGCGTTTTTCCGCCGGACTCATTTTCCGGAAAACTTCCAGTTCCTGATCATTCATTGTCCATCTCCTTCCGGATCTCATTCCGGTGACTGCGGCAGATTTTCCTCAGCACAGCCTCATCGGTTTCCATCGAAGCAGCCTCCAGAAATTCAGTGTCTTCGACATAACCCGGTCTTACCTTATCGTCCTCCATCCTTTTCCTCCTTCAGGAATTCAGGCGGAACAGCTTTGCGCATGAAAGCGATCAGCGGTTCTCCGATCTTCTGCCCGTCGGCAAAGAAACGCCGCTGGTTCCGCCAATCTGCCGGACAGTTGAGTATATCCAGGATCCGTTGTGCAGTTCCGGGTATGACCGGCCAGGCGACGAGGTAAAGCAGCCTTACCGCTTCCAGCAAGGTCGCCAGCAGACTGTCCCGCCGCTGTGCATCCTCCCCTTGCGAGAGCTGCCACGGTTTCTTTTCGTCGATATACACATTGATCCGCGTGGCGATCTCCGGAATGAGGCAGGCGCGGCTCCGGATGTTTTCCAGTTCCGGACTGAGGCTGACCGCGCCGGAAGCCGTCTGAAAAACTTCCTCCAGGAATTGTTCGTCGTCAGTCTCGAATCCAGTCGGCAGCCGGAGTGTTTCCGGCCAGTTCTTCTTCACCATCTTCAGCACGCGGTAAGTGGCGTTGCTGATGTTGTTGACCAGTTCGGCATTGTAACAGCTGCCGATCATTCCGTAGCCCATAAGGGCATCCGTCTGGGTCATGTTTTTGGCCAGATAATAACGGAACGGATCGGTGCCCCAGGCATCGACCACCTTGAACGGATCGACCACATTGCCGCGAGATTTCGACATCTTCCGTCCATCCGCCCCGAGCCAATGGCCATGCACGCGGATCCGGCCGAACAGCGGCAGGCCCAGCACCTTCAGCATGATGGGCCAATAGATGCAGTGCGTCTTGGCGATATCTTTGCCGATCAGATGGCAGGAATGGCCCCACAGATCCTCAAAACGGCTGCCGCCTTCCGGATATCCGATCACTGTCACATAATTCAGCAGCGCATCGAACCAGACATAGGTCACATAATCGCGGTCAAACGGCAGTTCGATGCCATGCTGCGTCCGGCTTTTGGGACGCGAAATGCACAGCGGCGGCAGCGGATCCTTCAGCAGCTGCAGGATCTCGTTGCGGCATTCCTCCGGCCGGATCCAATCCGGATGGTCCGTGATCTGTTCCGCCAGCCAGGCCCGATGCGGTTCCAGCGGCAGCACATAATTTTTTTCTTTCAGCAGGACCGGCTTCGTCTTATGGTCCCGGCAGCAGCCGTCCTCGTCCAGTTCGGACGGAGTCTTGAACATTTCGCAGCCCTCGCAGTACAGTCCCTCATAGTCCTGCTCTTCCAGATAACCGAGGTCGTAGACCTTCTGCAGCGCGAACTGCACGCCGGCAATATGATGCGGATCGGTGGTCCGCACATAGGCGTCGTAACTCACGTCGAGCCGGTCGAAGATCGAGCGGAACGAGGCGGTTTTCCGGTCCAGATATTCCGCGGCGCTCAACCCGCTTTCACGGATCAGCCTTTCCATTTTCTGGCCGTGCTCGTCCACTCCGGTGCTGAGGAAAACCCGGCAGGTCCGGTCATTCTGTTCCACCCACCGTTTGAGGATATCCGCCATGACACTGGTGTGCGCGTGTCCCGCATGGGGATCTCCGTTGGGATAATAAATCGGGGTCGTTATGAATTTGAGTATATTGCTGTTCATATTATTGAGTTCCTTCCTGATTGAATTTTTTTGCATCAATGGAGTTTTTTCATGCAGATCGCAGAAACGGAAAACAGATGCTTGCCGCGGCCGAAAATAAACCGAACCTGCCGCAGCGGGGGATATGGGTCATTTTCCCTGAACCGCATGATACGGACAAAAAACACCCGGCTAGAAAAAGAACCTTCATGCGGCAGAATAAATAAATTTTTAACTGCTGTCCAGTAAAAAAGACGCTTGACGATGGAAGAAAGCAGACTCCTGGGTTTTCTGGACGGTCAATATAGCATCGTCTGAAATTTTGTCAAGTCTTTTTTTCGGACAAATTGAAAAAAACGCAATCATAAGTTGAAAATGTCTGTTTTATTTTTCAAGATCAGGATCACCAATTGGCTGATTATTACATGGACGGCCTCGGATCCAAAACATCCGATCTGTCCGCACGCATGCCGAAGATCACTGGGAACGATATTCATGCTTGATTTCCGGGCGGCAGGCCTTATATTACCGGAAAAGGAAGGATCTGTTCATCATGGAAAAAATCATCGGCGAAAGCTGCATCTTCATCGGCAATGCTCCGGCGAAACTGCTGTTCCGGCCGGCCGGAACCGTCCGGCTCGGAAATCCCGTGACCGGGAAATGTTATCGGGAAAATATCGATTTCACGGTCGACCGGCAGGCGGGAATCATTTCGCGGACGCCGGACTCGGCAATCCCCGTCATGCCGGAGTCCGAACTCTATCCGGCGGAAAAAGTCTCTTATTATCCGGCGCCCGATGCCAATGCGGTCCCGGGCGGACCCGATGGAAAAAATCTGCGTTTCGATGCCAGACTGTTCTTCGCGGAACAGCAGGTCGAAGCGGATTATGAAACGGAAGAAGCCGACTGGCCGGAAGAATTTTTCCGGAGATCGCCGTGGCTGTCCCAAACCGGAAAAATCCGGAGAATGGTCTCGCTGGGCGACAGCATCACCGAAGGCTACAATGCCTCGGGCTATATCGGCAAACCGCCGAT
>Ga0265298_10002158_pt1 | contig 27918 bp, 17 predicted proteins | sample AusTroGonzalo_MG_3_FD_193486 | JGI IMG/M metagenome (GOLD analysis project Ga0265298, IMG submission 193486) | Bovine rumen microbial communities from tropical cattle in Woodstock, Queensland, Australia - Gonzalo_01 | ecosystem: Host-associated > Mammals > Digestive system > Stomach > Rumen ...
TTTAACTGAGAAATACACTTCAATACGGCATTATGCATCTTTTCGAGCCTTATCATCCGCTCTGCCGCGCCCTCAAAAGAGCCGACCCTCGAAATCTCGACAATCTCGCTGCACAGCGCGTAGAGAGGCGTAAGGCCAAGCGAGGCATATACGCCCTTCATGTTGTGCGAGGCCGCGAAAAGTGCATTTACGTCGCCTTCCGCAATCGCATCCTTCATCTTCCCGAAAGCCGTGTTGTCCGGAAGCTTGGCGAGCATCTTGAGGTAGAACGCCTTGTCGCCGACGTATGTCTCGCTAAGCGTCTTCTCTATTTCGCATCCCATCGCGACCAGGGAGGCGATCGGGTCGTTCGCGCGGCTCATGACCTCATCGAGCGTCTTCATCAACGTAGCGATCCTGATCGGCTTTGCGACATGCGCATCCATCCCGGCGGCAAGGGCATCCTTGACGTCCGACTCGAATGCGTTTGCGGACAGCGCAATGATCGGCACGCGCCTGTCGCCGGGAAGCTCCATCGCGCGGATCGTCCTTGTGGCCGTGTAGCCGTCCATGGTCGGCATGTGGACGTCCATGAGGATCGCATCGTAATGCCCAGGTCCGCCGCGGGAGAACTTTTCGACGGCTACATTGCCGTCTTCTGCCTGATCCACGGCAAAGCCGGCCTGCGAAAGGAGCGTGTACGCGATCTCGCGGTTGATTTCGTTGTCCTCCACGAGGAGAATGCGGGTAATTTTGCGTTCCTTGACGGTCTTCGCGGAATTTGCGGGAGTGATGAGCGCCGCCGCATCGATGGAACTCTTGCCGGTCACCCTCTTCAGGGGAATCTTGATTATGAATTCCGTACCCCTGCCAGGCTCTGACTCGACATCTATCGTTCCCCCCATGAGGGTGACGATGCCCTTTGTGATCGGCATCCCCAGGCCCGTGCCCTCGATGCCCTTCACGGCGGATGTGCGCTCACGCTCGAACGGGTCGAAGACGCTCTTCTTGAATTCCGGGCTCATGCCCATCCCGCTGTCTTTGATCCGAAGCTCGTACAGGTCGCCGACCTCTTTCATCACAACGGAGACCGTACCGCCGGACGGGGTGAACTTCCAGGCGTTGCTTATGAGGTTAAGCAGAATCCGGTTGAGCCTGTTCCTGTCGCACATCACATGCCGATGGACGACGCCGGAGGCATCCACCGAGAACTTGATCTTCTTCTCCGCCATCTGGGCGGAGAACACATTTACAGCCTCGTCGAGAACCGCTCCGAGGTCAAGCGGCACGGGCTCCAGCTCCTCGCGCCCCGACTCGATACGGCTCATCTCGAGAATGTCGGTGATAAGCGCAAGAAGGTGGTTGCTCGACGCCTCCATCTTGCCGACGTACTCGCGGACCTTGGCGATGTCGTCCCCGGCGCGCTTGGCGAGCTCTATGTATCCGATGATCGCGTTCAGGGGAGTCCGGATGTCATGGCTCACCGAAGAGAGGAACGAACTCTTGGCGCGGTCCCTCGCCTCGGCCTTCGCGTGCGCAACCTTCAGCTCCTGCTGACGGCGACGCTGGATCGAATAGAGGTTGAAGATTATTATCAGGGAGCTTGCGAGAAGCACCATCTGCACTATGTCGTATCCAAGCTGTTCGTCGTTCAGCTTGTCCATCTCGTCCGTCACGAAGGCCTGCTCCTCGTCAAGCGCGGACAGGTTCGCCCCGCCATGATGCTCGATGCAATGGTGCGCCTGGCAGGCGACGATCAGATCAGCCGTCCTTCTGGTGGCCAATTGGCCTGAAAGCCTCACCCACATGAACGAAGAAAAGAAGATCATCACCACGACGCCGATCCAGACTATGGGGGAGTGCCCGAAACGCTGCAGACCGTCCCGACGGAACACCTGACGGTACAGCATGAAGCCGAGAATGCACCAGACGGCCAGGACGAGATATGCCTCCGCCGAAAGGACGCTGCCCGAGAGGTAGTTCGGGACAAGCAGCAGGAGGCAGAACAGCACCGATATCACCGCGCCGACAAGCCCGGTCACCCTGGTAAGCAGGTCGCCGTTCTTGCGTGCATGCCTGGATGCGGCCGCCGAGGTCAGGCAGAAGGCGACGGCCGCGCCGATGCTCGACACATCGACCGGCCACCCTATCACAGTTCGCCCGAAGAACGGGATCACGAGCGAAATGCCGACGACGAAGAGTATGGCGTTGCGGGGCAACCCGTTGCCGTCAAGCCTGCCGAGCCAGCGCCACCTCGGAAGGACCGCATCCCTGGAGATGGAATAGAGGAGCCGGCTCATGGTGATTATGGCCGCGATTATCCCTGTCAGGATGCCCGCGAACATCGCAGCCCCGATGAGCGACACGCCATAGCGGCCAAGGACGCCATGTGCGGCCGCGAATGTCGGCATGGAGTCGAGACCCGAGAGCCCGCTCCGCGCGCCGATGTAGTCGACCCAGGTGGCGTAGTCACCGGGATGGGAAAGGACGGGCAGCACCGCGAGCATCGCGTACATTGCGGCGGAAGAGGCAATCGCCGCGAGAAGCACCCAGAAGAGCCTCCTCGCAGGGAACCGGAACTCCGAAGACGAGTGCGATATGGCCTCGAAGCCGACGAAAGCCCACGGCATCATCGCAAGGATCCTCAGGATTTGCGTAAGGTGCGAACCTGCGCCGGGGACGAATGCCGGGCCCATCGCGGCGACTCCTCCCTCGTGGCGGGAAAGCGCCATGAAGAACACGACCGCCACGGCGACGAGCATGAACAAGGCGAGAGATGCCTGTACGCGCCCTGCAAGACGCCGCCCGTAGATGCAGACCAGCCCCGCGACGACCATTACGCCGACGGAGAAAAGCACCTCGCCGAGATAGATGTCAAACCCGGCCAAGGTATCATGCCACCCGAACTGGAGCACATCGCCGAACATGTAGCGCACGAGCAGCACGAGCGCGGTCGCGTTCGCCCATAGGATCGCCATGTATGCAAGCGAAAGAGACCAGCCCGTAAGGAAGCCGTAATCCGCGCCGAACGCCTCATGGGCATAGCGGCATGCGCCGGCCGGGCCAGGATAGGCCGAAACCATCTTGTAGTAGTTCCAGCCGATAATGGCCATTACGGCCGCGCCGATGAGAATGCCGAGAACCGTCCCGAGAGGCCCCGCATCCGGCAGGAACGCCGCTCCGGGCATCACGAACGCCCCCCACCCTACGGCATATCCGAACGAGAGGCCCCAAGCGGCGAATGCTGACAGATTCCGCTTCATGACATACTCCCCTCCTCGGCCATCATCTCAACAAAAAGCGGACGAAGAAGCGCAATCGTGACCGGCTTGAGCATTATTGTGTCAAAGCCCTTCTCGGCGTACGTCTCCTCAAGCTCGACATCGGCGGTTATGACGTGCACCGGGATCTTCGCGAGCCGCGGATCGGCACGGATCGCCTTAACGAGCCCTTCGCCGTCGAGCTCGGGCATCCACATGTCCGTCAGGACGGCGTCAAAAGGCGGCATTGCCGTATTCTGCAGGCGCTCGAGAGCCTCCTTGCCGTTCATTGCGGTCTCGATCTCGAAAGGCGCGATCTTCTTCATGAGCGCCTTGAGAACGGTCAGGTTCATCTTCGAGTCGTCAACGATCAGGACGCGGGGGGTGGGGTTGCGGGTTTTGAGTTTTGAGTTTTGAGTTGGGAGTTGGGAGTTGGGAGTTGGGAGTTGGGAGTTTCCGTTCCCCGTTCCCTCATCATGGGCCACTTTCACCCACGGAAGCACCACCGTAAAGGTCGTTCCCCTGCCGACTTCGGATTCAAAAGTAAGCGTACCGCCCATCGCGCCGACGAACTGGCGGGAGAGCGAAAGCCCGAATCCGGTTCCGCCGTTGCGCGATAGTTTCGAGACGGTCTGGACGTACGGCTGCATGATCCTGAACCTGTCCGCCTCGTCGATTCCGCAGCCCGTATCCTCGACCTCGATGCGCAGCGTTCCCTTGTCGCCTTCATCGCAGCACGGAGTAAAGGCGACGCGCACCTCCACGTGGCCTTTGTCGGTGAACTTCACGGCGTTGTTCATCAGGTTGAACACTATGTGTCTCAAACGGAGCGGATCCACCAGAAGCTTCGGCATTTCGCCCATCACCTCCCGAACACCGACGCCGGGCTTCGCAGATGAAACGCGCAGCGATTCCGCGACTTCCCACACGAGTTCGCGGCAGTCGGTCGGAATGTGGACGATTTCGACCTCTCCGGCCTCGAAGCGCGCAAGCTCGAGAATGTCGTTCACAAGCCCCAGGAGCGCCTTGCTGCTCACCAGCACCGAATCCACCGCGGCATCGTGCTCCTCCTTCGACTTGAAGCCGAGCTTGAGCATCTGGGAGAAGCCGACGATGGCGTTGATCGGGGTTCTGATGTCATGGCTTATCGTAGAGAAGAAGTAGCTCTTCGCCTTGGCGGCATCCTTCTCGCGGCGGGAGACCACGGAATAGATGCTGTACATCATGGCGAGCGCCACGAACAGAAGCATGACCTGCACCATGTTGTAGTGGGTCAGGCACTCGTCGACCCAAGCCTTCTGGCGCTCCAGGAAATCCGAATCCGCGGCCTCTTCGGCCGAGATGTTCCCGTCGCTGTCCACCGGCGCGTACCGCTCGTGTATCTCGCTGACGACCTGGTCGGTAACTTCGCCCTCCAGGCCCATGGTCCACATGTGTCCTGAGAAGAAGATGAAGAAGAGGAGCACGATCCAGGCCACAGTAGACGTTCCGATGCTGCCGGAATGGTCGCGCCCGAAGGCAATGCGGAAGAACAGGATGCCGAGAATGCTCCACAGGGAGAGGATCAGGTACGACTCCGGCGAAAGCGCTTCCACCACCCAGAAGTTCGGGATGAGGAAGTAGATGAGGAATGCGAGCGAGAAGGCAAGCCCCGCAAATCCGCTCGCCATCACAAACGGGCGGTTCTCCCTGCGCGCCACGGAGAGCGCGCACCACGAGACGTACGCATAGGCCATGCTCACGCTGATGACAGTCACGTCGACTATCCAGACGGAGATGGTCCTCCCGACAAACGGCATGAGGCAGGAGACCGCAAGAATCACAAGGATGGCGTTTCTGGGGCTGCCGTCCCTGTCAAGCCTTGACAGCGGCTTCCAGAGAAGTCCGTCGCGCGACATGGCGTACAGGAGACGGCTTGCGGCGATTACGGTTCCGATAAGCCCCGTCACTATGGCGGCGACGGTCGAAAGCGAAAGCAACACGACTCCGAGGTTGCCGAGGGCGGCCTCGACGGCATAGAAGACGGGGAGGGCCCTAACATCCGTGAACGAGCCGCGCGCGGCCATGTACTCGCACCAGCTGGCGAGGCCCTCGGGACGGGTCGATGCGGCGACAAGCGCAAGAAGCACGTATGCGGCCGTCGCCGCGATGAGCGCCAGCACCGTGATCACGGCGGTCCGCCGGCGCGGGAAAGAGAACTCCTCGGCGGAGTTGGAGACCGACTCGAACCCGATGAACGCCCAGGGCGCGATTGCGACGATCGCGAACACCTGCAGAGGAGCGCTCCTGTTTGCCGCGAACGCCGGCATGAAGGAGGAGAGCCCCCCCTCGTGCCACGCGAAGACCTTGGCCGAAGCGATGGCTATTCCCGCCAGAAGGATGAAGGCGAACACGGTCTGTAGCCGCACGGCGAGACGCTTGCCCGTCACGAAGATGCCGGCGGCCACGAGAAGCACGGCGAGCGAGAGCAGGATTTCGCCCGCGTGCACATCGTAGCCGAACATCTCGTAGCTGAAGCCGAAGCTGAAGATTCCGCCGAAAAGGTTGCGTTCGATGAGAGCGAGCGCCGTTACGTTGGCCCAGGCGATCGCAACATAGGTGAGCAGGAGGAACCATCCGCATATGTAGCCGTGATCGCTCCCGCAGACGTGCCTTACGTATCCGTACGCGCCGCCGGCTTCGGGATAGTTCTGCATCAGGTAGTGGTAGTTCCTGCCTACGACAGCCATTATGAAGGCGCCGATGACAAGGCCGATGACCGTGCCGAGAGGGCCGGCGACAGGAAGGAACGTCGTGCCTGGCATCACGAACGACCCCCAGCCGACGGCGCACCCGAACGACAGAGCCCACGCCTGGACAGGGGACAGGTACCGCGTAAGCACGCCGTCGCCTACAGAAACAGACTTTTTCTTCAAGACAACACCCCTTCTTGAACCCCCAATTTACGTAACCCACATATATTATAGCACATGTCGCGCCGAAATGATACAATGTACGCGCATGAAGATTCTAGTGACAGGTTTTGCCGGGTTTATCGGATTTCACTCCGCGAAGGAGTTTCTGCGCCGCGGATGGGAGGTTGTCGGCGTTGACAACTTCTGCGACTACTACGACGCGAGGCTTAAACGCGACCGCGCGGCGATGCTCGCGAACGAACGCACCTTCACTGCGCGCGAGCTGGACATATGCGACCTTGACGGGCTTCGGAGAGCATTCGCCGAGGAGTCGCCCGATGTGGTGCTGAACCTTGCCGCGCAGCCTGGCGTAAGGTATTCGATAACGCACCCCTTCATCTACCAGAAGACCAATCTTGAGGGTTTCCTGAACGTGCTCGAATGCTGCCGCCATGCGGCAAAGGTGCCGAAGCTGGTGTTCGCATCGTCGTCATCCGTCTACGGCGGCAACAGGAAGATGCCCTTCGAGGAGTCCGACCAGGTCGACACTCCCGTAAGCCTTTACGCCGCCACCAAGAAGGCGAACGAGCTCATGGCCCATACGTATTCGCACCTCTACGGGATGCAGACGATAGGGCTGAGGTTCTTCACGGTGTACGGTTCGTGGTACCGGCCCGACATGGCGCTTTCCCTGTTCGCGGACGCGATGCTGCACGGCCGCCCCATCAAGGTGTTCAACAACGGAGACATGCTCAGGGACTTCACGTTCGTCGACGACATCGTCGACGGGGTGGTGCGCGTCGTCGAAGCCGAGAATCTCCCGCGATACGACATCTTCAACATCGGGAACCACAGGAGCGAGAAGCTTCTTGACGTGATCGGGGCCCTTGCCGAGGCCCTTGGCGTCGAACCGAAGATGGACATGCTCCCCATGCAGGCGGGCGACGTATACGCGACGTACGCCAGCGTCGAAAAGCTCCGCAAGGCCGTAGGCTACGAACCGAGGACGACGATCCGCGAGGGTATCCCCGTTTTCGCTAAATGGTACCGGGAGTACTACAAGCTGTGAAGCCTTTCTTCTCGATAGTCATTCCCTGCTGCGATGTCGAGCCGTTCCTGAGGGACTGCCTCGCCTCCGTCCTGAGCCAGCCTTTCGCCGACTGGGAGTGCATCCTGGGCGTCGAAACCTCCAAGGACGGCACGGAAGAGCTCGTTCGCGAATACGTAAGGCGCGACCCGCGCTTCAAGGCGTTCTTCGGCCCCAGGAGCGGCTCATGCTCTGCCTCGCGCAATACGGCCATAGGGATGGCGGAGGGCGAGTACATAATCTTCCTGGACGGGGACGACACGATCGCCGAAGGCTCGCTCAAGACGATCCACGACAGGATCGCCGAGCGTCCCGGCGCGGACATATACCCCTGCGCCATGCCGGTCTTCGATGAGGTGCACGGCGCGGAGATGCCGCTCAGGGACAACTATCCCGAAGACTTCTCAGGCGAGCTGACGGGCCCCGAGGCGATGCTCATGATATATTCGCGCCGCCGCGATCCGTGCCCGATGCTCCAGCTTTCCGTGTTCCGCCGCGAATTCCTCGTGGCCAACAACCTCAAGTGCCTGCACGGGATGAAGCGCCAGGACAGCGAGTTCGCTCCGCGCGCGCTCTACCTCGCAAGGCGCGTCATCCCGATTCACGTGCCCTTCTACCTATACAGGATAAGGGCGGGATCGGTGTCGACGATGGCCAAGAAGACGGACTACTTCCTGAAAGACTATGCCGCGATCCTCAAGTCGCTCCTCAAATTCCATGCCAGGGTTTCCGCGGAGCCCGGCTTCGACAGGCGCATTTCGGAGTACTGGGCGCGGCACTGGCTCACGTGGATATTCTTCCGCTGGTTCTCGACGCGGGCTATCGCCGGTTCCGACCGTGCCTACCGCATCGAGACGCTGAAGTCCATATTCGCGGACGGGTTCGGCGACTTCGACGCGCTGGTCCGCCATGCGTCGCGTCCGCGCCGCATCGCCGCGAAGTTCATAAAGCTCTTCGCGAGCCGCCCCTCTCTCGCCTGGCTCGCCGACGCCTTCTTCCGCTTCGCCTACAATCCCCTCTCCGCTAGTCGTTAGTATTTAACCACGAAATACACTAAATACACTAAAATCTCAAAACAAATTTCGTGTATTTCGTGTATTTCGTGGTTAAAAAAAAAGAACTTGGGAACAGGACCGAGATTGCGCACTATTTCTCGAACGAGGATTTGGAGGGGAGGAGGGAGGCGAAGGCGCGGGAGAGCTCCTCGAAGGCCTTGGCCGGATCTGAAATCCTCTCCGAATCGTTGATGCATATCTCGCGGTACGACTGACGCCTGACCGCCTCCAGGACCTGCCCGAGATTCCTGTCGTCAAGCAGGAAGGTCTCGCCGATCCTCCGCTCGTTCGCCGGGCAGAACCTGCCCGAGACCATGTCCCATGCCGACGCAAGCCAGTGGCTCACCCCGTCGTCGATGCGGAAGCGGCTCTTCGACGTCCTCTCCATGATCTTCGGCTGCGAACGCCATATCTCATCGAACGTCGACTTGAGGTGCGCGAGCGGCAGATGGCCGAACGTTCCTGGTATCCAGGTCTTGTTCACGGCGAACGAAACGACGTTCTTCACCGCGCGGGCGAGGCCAAGCGCGCGCACGTCGGCGAACTTCAGGATGTTCCTCCTGACAAGCCTCTCGACGTCAAGCCCCATCTTCAGCACACCGCCGTTGTTCACCACGACGCGGCTTGCCGGGGAGCACCCTATCCAGCGGGGGAGCCCCAGGTCGCACGGTATGACGGGAAGGCCGTTCCTGAAGAAGTCACGCTCCTTGACGGGGCGCAGAAGGAACATGTCGTCGTTGAAAAGGACGAAACGCTCCGAAAGATCCGGTATGCGATGCAGGTTCAGCTCGATCGTATCGGAATGGAAAGTGGGCAAGTGGTCGGCCGGGATGTACTCCGAATGGTTCACGAGCCGCAGCTTCGGGTTCGACCCGTCGAGCCAGTCGGGCTTCTGTCCGCAAGTGACGAAGTACACGCGGTTCACCCACGGCGCAAAGCGCTCCACGGCGCGAAACCAGTATCGGAGAAGCCCGCAATCGCGGTAGCGGCAGTCTGAGTTGGCCTCGCCGCCTGCGCGCGGCTCCGATGAGCCGCCGGTCTCGTACCGGCGCTTCTCCGCAAGCCACTTGGGATCGGAGCCGTCCACCCATGTCAGGACAAAGTCTATGTTCCAGTTATCTTCCATATGGCTCCTTTACTTAAAAGAACAGGGACTGGATGAACCGCGACACGACCCACGCGCCGGACGAAAGGGCCAGCGCGGCCGCCGCGAACATAACCTGGTCGCGCCAGTACGAGCGCGCCTCCCGCCTCCCGAAGAACACGGAGAATACGACATGCGACTCCCACGGGATCTGGATGAACGCAAAGGCTATGATCGTCGAGAATATGACCCCGTCCAGCTTGTAGGGCTGTGGCAGGAAGATCACGAACATGACGTTCGTCGCAAGGTTGATGGCCCCGGCGACGATCGGCTTCCATCTGTCCTGACGCCAGATCCCGGCGGCGGACTTGAACGTCACAAGCACCTGCCTGGACTGCATCACGTAGAAGTAGAGCACCATGAGGATCGGGGTCAGGCCGTGGCGGATCAGATCGGGATCGCCCTTCGTCCAGATATGGATGAACGGCTGGAAAAGCGCGGTCATTGACACGGTGCAGAACAGCACGACCGCCATGGAAAGCCTGTTCATCTTCATGAAGAGGCGGAAGTTCTGCTCCTTCGATTCGGTGTATATCTTGTTGCCGAAGCCGCCCGTCATCGAGGAGTAGACGACTGCGACAAGTCCCGCGACGGTCGTGACGACGTAGTAGTAGTTGCCGTACGCCGCGACGGCGACAAGCCCCAGGAACGCCGATATGACGAGGTTGTCGGTAGAATGCGTTATGACGCCGCCAACCTTGTGCATGAAGATAGACTTGACGTCCGACACGACCTTGCGGCGCAGCTCCTTCGGAAGCCTTCCGCGAGGCTCGATATCGGGGAAGTGGCGTCGCGACGCCTTTACGAGCAGCACGTTCTGAAGGACGGTGAAGACAACCGTCGCGAGCACGTAGTGGTAGTAGTTCCGTGTCAGGAGCAGTATCAGGAACACCGCGACATACTGGGCGACGGTGACGCCCGTCCGGATGTTCGTTATCACGTCGTTGCGGTGATGCGCCCCGAGAATGACGCCGCGGTACGCGAAAAGGAAGTAGCTGGCCGCCGTGTTGACCAGGTGGATGAGGTACAGGACATGGAGGTCGATGTCAGGCGGAACGCTGCCGTGCACAAGACGCCCGAGGAAGGGCAGAAGAGAGAGCCCGACAAGGAATATCGTCGCCCCTACCCATCTGTAGACCGTGCGGTAGAACTTGAGGTACGCGCAAAGAAGCTCGCGGTCGTCGTCCGCGACAGGCTTGTACATCGAGCAGACGACGGCGGTGCCGAACCCCAGCTCGGCCAGCATGAGCACGCCCAGTATCGAGCTGAAGAGCCCGTTCAGCCCAAGGTACGCAGGCCCCAGCAGCCACAGGAAGAGAGTGCGGTTGAGGAACGGGAACAGCAGCCTTATGCCGCTTGAGACGGCATTCGCGACCATGTTGCGCTTTACGTTCTTCTTGAAGTCCAGTTTCATCCCGTCACGCCTTGAATATCTTCCTCTTGAGCTTGATTGCGCGCCACACCCACGGAGCGAGAGGCGCGGCGGCGCGGCAGAGCGGCCACCAGCCGCGGCGGAGCGGGATCGGCAGCTCCGCAGGCTTCACGACGCCCTTCTCCACGAGCCAGTCGGCGACCGGCATCACGACCTCGCGCCACCTGAGCGAATGCGAATTCCACATCTGCCAAGGCTTCGGGTTGTACGCGAAATGGGCGAAATAGCGGCCCCTGTCCACGCTCCCGTTAGCCTTGTAGCTGTCGACGACCCTAGGCGCGTCAGGATCGAAGCAAAGGAGGCTCCCGAGAACGCTCTCGTCGGTCTGGAAGTACGGGGAGCCGTGCTTCATGATTATGGCCACGTCGGAGGGAAGGACGTTCGCGATCTGGTTCTGCCAGCGCTCGAGAAAAGGCCGCCACTTCCGGTTAAGGACGATGAACGGCGCGTTCATGCGCGTGGGATAGCGGCTTTCGGAGAGCGCCTTGCCGCAGAACCTCTCCACATCGCGCCGCCATGTGTCGCGCGTCGCGTCGGTGAAGTCGTCCGGCGGGGGGCTGTACTTCCTGATCACGATCTCGTCAGGGCTTTCGCCCTCGAGCCATTCCGAGCAGTCGCCGACAAACGCGCCGTCCGAGTCGGCCCAGCACACCCATTCCGTATCTATCCCGTCCAGGTTCATCAGCATCGGCTTCTGGCATGTCACGCACTGGCGCGACGGCGGCAGTTCCTTAAGCGTCACGCCTCCGAGGGAAAGGACCTTCGCCTTCATGTCGTCGGTCCAGCCAGTCGTCCCTACGACGACAGGGTGCTCCATCCCGTTCCTGCGCATGCTCGCGACAAGTATGAGAGCCCCCCAGGCGAACGCCCTGTCGCCAGCCGTCACAACCGTTGTCTTCACTTTGTCTTTCATAAAGGTCTTCTCTCCTATGGAATCGTCCAGTAGCCCGGGAGCTCCCGCACGTCTTTCGCAGGGGCCGGTCTTGCCGGCGGCGGCGTCCCGGTCGGCGTCATGAGGTAGCCGCACACCGACGCCGCTGGCGCGACAGTCTCCCAGACCGTGTATTCGCTCGCGGCCACCGTCAGGTTCTCGACATTCCCCCACCGCCGCCATATCGGGCACCTGGTCGCGAGCGCCTTGTCGCCGCCGTACACGAGCTCGACCGCCTTCGCGGGCATGCCGTAGTTCCATCTGTACGGCGTGATGCCGGGGACCTGTTCGGCAATTCCGTCAACGTACGACGGCAGGTCGAGGAACGCGACCGGATAGACTCGCCCGAGGCCGCTCGTAAGCGTCGTGCCCTGCGGGTTGCATCCGTTGTGGAAATCAAGCGCGGCATACGCGGCGTCGAGATACTTCCCCTTCCCGGTCAGGGCGTGCGCGGCGACAAGCGTCTGGGCACGGCGCAGGGGATGGCTCTGGCCCCAGCTCATCGCGTGGCACCATCCCTTTCCGGGGAAGTACCAGGGGCATCTGTAGGCATAGGCGCCCTCGGACTCCTTCACCATCTCGTTCGCCCGGTTCTGCACCTTTCTGTTCCATTCCTTCGAAAGCCATCCGGTCTCTGGAGGGAGCCCGAGGGCGTTCTCGCCCGCAAAGGTAAGGGCACCCCACCTCCATTCGTTTTTCCTGAAGTCCGCCAGAGCCTCGTCCTTCCTCTTGACGAGTTCGTCGATATAGGCTCTGTCCCCGGTAAGGGCATGCAGGTTCACAGCGGCCTTTACGAGCATGTTCGCCGGAAGCGTCCTGGGCTCCTCCCATTCGACCACGCGGCTTTCGGCCTTGGGAGTGCCTTTCTTCCTTTTGATGAAGAACGTTTCGCGAGCAGGCGGCGTACGCATGGCGAAGTCCCACGCGCGCTTCGCGGAGTCGAGGTACTTTGCCTTGAACGATTCATGGCATCTGGCAAGGAGCGCGGCGTTAGCGGCGTAGGCGAGGGAGCTCGCCCTGGTGGCGCGCGAGACGGCGTACTTGAGCGTATCTCCCTCGGCGGACTCGCCAGGGCGGGGATGGCGAGTCGTCTCGATCCAGGTGCCGACGCCGCCATCGCCCTGCTGGACTTCCAGAAGATGTCTGAGCCCCCATTCGGCCTCGTCAAGGATATCGGGAACTCCGTTTGCGTTTTCGGGTATCGCAAGCTGTCCGTCCCTGAAGTTCCCGGGGCGGATAAGGTATGCGGCGCAGAGGTCGTTCACTATGGCGAGATGCGCCGGGCGGCGGTCGAAATCGGCCGCGTCATGCCACCCGCCCGAAACGGCGATCTTCTCGCCATTCTCCCAGTCGGTGCACTGCGATATGATCTCGAACCATTTCACATCCTTCGGAAGCTTCCCTTCCTCGGGCGCGAACGTCCCGCGAACGACGTTCGTGTGGCACGCGCCGGAGGTCCAATGCGTGAACGGCTCGGTCCTTGCGATTCCGCAGCGCTTCTGGTAAAGGCCGCCCATGTGGACGCGGAAGGCTTCCTCGGCCGCGCCGCGCGAGATGCGGAAGTCTTCGCTTCTCCCGACGCCGTCCACGCGCACGAAGTATGTCCCTTCGTTCGTGACGGAGGAGAAGTCGATCTCGTACGTGAACTCGCCGGTAAATGGCGTCCCCTCCTTGGTCAACGAGTCATCAACCCTGTGGCAGGGCGCATCGCCCTGGGCGCTCCGGAGCACTACGTTCCCCGTCTTCGCATCCACAATCTCCCATTCCCCATTCCCAGTTCCCCGTTCCCCAGATCCCCTCATCCTCCACGCACCGAGCACGGGGCCGAGCCACGCGCCGATGTAGGCGTACTTCGGCTGGTCAGGCATGTAGCCGACCTGATTGACCTTGAACAGCGGACTTGGCCTCTCCGGGTCGTAGCCTTCGAACGGTTCATCCGATATCCTGAAGACATTGTACATCACCCTCGCCTCGGGGTTTCTGGCGAGAGGATCGATCTGACCGTTCGCCGACGCCCAAAAGCCGGGCTCTGAGGCGAGTGCAAGCCCTTCCCGGCGGTCATCCGTCTGGTAAAGCGATGTGCATGGGTCAAGGAAGCGCATCATCGACGCGGCAAGGAGAAGGACGATGCTATGCATTCTTCAGCCTCCTTGAGTTTGCGTGCAGATGGTCGACAAGCGCGAAGAACATCATGAGCAGAATGAGGTTCATCTGCTGCCTGAGCACCCATTCGAGGCAGCTCTGCAGATAGCACGCGACCAGTCCGCCGGCGAGTCCGGCCGGGATCGCGGCATACTGGGAACCGGAAAGTCTCTTCGTGAGCCGGACGCACCTGAAAAGATAGAAGAGGAACCACAGCATCATCGCGGCGAGCGCAGGGATCCCGCATTCCGCTCCGACAAGGAGATATACGGTCTCGACGATGCCGTCCTTGAAGTCCTCGTCGCGGTTGTGTATGCGTCCGGCGCGCTCGGCGTAGTCGTAGGGCTGGTTTATCTTTATGCCCCAGTTGTTGATCCCCACGCCGAACCACGGCTCGTCAAGGATCATCTCCCTCGCGCAGAGAGCGAGTTCGACACGCGTATTCCCTGACGCCTCTGGCGCGTCGGCGAAGCGGCTTATTATCCTGGGGAGCATGGCGGCAAGGCCGAGAAGTCCGACGAGGGCGACAGGCGCGATGCGGGCGAATATGCGCAACCTCGACGACCTCACCGCCACAAAGGTCGTCAGCACGAACGTTATGAGGAACGAGAGCGGCAGCATCGCGATCGCGCCGCGCGAGTACGTGCGGACGATGCATCCGCTCGCTGCGACAAAGGCCGCGATGTTGAGATACGACCTGCGCCAGCCGCCGACAAGGTAGATAGCGAAGAAAAGGTTCGCAAAAAGATGCATCGCCATCGCAAGTCCGTTCTGGTGCGGAAACGAGCCGTGGGGCTGGTATACGCCCAGGAGATGGTCCTTCGCGAGCAGCATGAGATTCCATACTGCGAACGCCGCGAGCCCCTTCACGAGCGACTTCACGTCATCGGTAAGGTCCAGATACGCCCTTATGGAGAGATATGTCAGGTAGAGCATGATCATCTTCCATATCTCCATCCACGAAAAAAGCATGTTCTCGGCCGTGGAGAGCGACGGCAGGCACAAAAGGAAGTATACGATGAAGATCGCCGCTCCTCCGGAGGGGATGAGCTTCGGCATGTGCCCCTTGATCGCGGCAAGTATCATGATCGCCAGGGCGAAGAGGTATACTATGCTCACCTCCATTCCGCGCGAAGAGCCGCGGTATTCCTCATAGGAGAAGAAGTTGATCGCGGTCGCCTGGTAGACGGCCAGGGCGCCGATCATGGCCCATACGGCATATTTCGTCCAGGACCTGTTGAACGAGAGGACGACGGCGAGCGGCGGCACACCTAGGAGGGCCATGAAGAACACCGCGTATTTCATGCCGTCAGTCTTTGTGGGTTATCCCTACCGTGGAGGCGCGACCGGCGATCAGGCTGAAGATCTGGGCCGACGGCATCAGCTTCCTCACGAACACGTTGAACTCCGAGATGTTGTCCTTCGGGACATAGACGATATCGCCGGCCTTCAAGGGCACGTTGCGGCACTTGCCGGCAAGGATGCCGTCGACATCAACCTTGTAGAGCTTCGGATTGGCAAGCCCGTCGCGGATGATGATCACATGCTTCCAGTGGGTCTCGACCATCCATCCGGCGGTCGTCAAAGTCTCGATCAGGCCCATGCCCGGCTCATACAGGCGCTTCTGTGGCGATTTGACCTCGCCGCATATGATGATGGACGCCTCCATGCGCTGGGCGATGAACACGTAGTCTCCCTTCCGGATGCGCACGTTGTTCAGGGTGTCGCCCTTGTCGATCGCCTTGTGGAAGTCGACCGGAAGGATCTCGCCGTTCCTCACGAGGATCGAGTGCTCAAGATCGGCCACGTCGACGTCCACGCCGTTGAAAAGCCGCTCTGCGCTCGAGCCGGCCATGGCGTAGAAGTCCGCAAGGCGAGTGGCGTTGGAGACGTTGTAGACCCCAGGCTTCGCGCAGGCGCCTGCAATGGTCGCGGTCTCGCTCTCCACCTCCAGGACGGTTATGCTCACGACCGGGTTCTTGACGTATGGCTCCAGCCCCTCGCGGATGTGCTCCGCGCCCTGCGCGATCGTCTGCCCGCTGAGCTTGACCTGCCCCATGAACGCAAAGCCGACCATGCCGTCAGGGCCGATCCGCGTCGTCATGCCGAGGTCCGGGTGGTCGTAGACGCGTATCTCTATCTTGTCGCCTGCGTTCATGTGGTACGCGGGCTCCTCCTCCATCTCCAGCTCCATCAGGCGCTTTCTCGCGCGAGCCTCGTCCTCCGCGTTCCTGGAGCTCTCGTCTATGATGGCGGCGTCGCTGCTGCCCAACTCGAAGACCGAGTCGTAGTTGGAAGTCATGCGGTCGAAGTAGCATCCCGCGAACGCAAACGCCAGCAATGCGACTGATCTCTTCACAGACTGGCCTCCATTTCCTCTCTTACGGTCTTGGCGTCCGCACTTGTCGCCATTGCCATTATGGGCTTGCCGGCGGCCGACACGTGGCGCCTCACATAGGCGAAAGCGGAGCGCGGGGTGTCTTTCGAGCCAACGATCAGCACGACCGAATCGCAGATCCCCAGCAGCTGGTCGAAGAAGGTGCCGCCTGTCCTGACGCCGCCCTCCATGCGAACGAATATGTTGCCGTAGGATTCCTTGAGAGACTCGAGATCCGCCTGAAGTATCTGCAGCTCGGTCGGCGCCATCACAAGCCTGTTGACGGTCGGGAACCATCCGTGCGAACCGTGCCGGACGGCGCCGATCATCTGCTCGGAGCCCTCCGGCGGCGAAAAGTTCGCTTCGGAGACGACATCCATGACGAAACAGTTGACGCCCGACATGAGAGCCGTCGATTCGACCGTCTGCACGAAGTCGCTGCGCATGTTCGAGCCAGGAAGCCTGCAGATGAGGGACACCTTCGAATCCTTGGCCGAAAGGAACATCTTGAGCGCGACGACTCCCATCACCTCATGCTCCTCGGCGGGCGGAAGCGCATCCGGGGCCGGCAGCGAGCCAAGGAACGAGACCTCGCTGTATGACGCGACCTCGCGGCCTCCCCTCATCTTGCCGAAGAGAAGCTCGAGCGCAAGAGCCCAGAGCATGGCTATGAAAGTCACGCCGCCCGCGCCCGCGACGGAGAGGATTATCTGTTTCACGCCAAATGGCCCGTTGTCGCCGGCTCCGCCCGTACGCTCTATCTGGCGAAGATCGTTGCGGAGGGTCCCTATCACGTAGGTGATGTCGTTCATCTTCTCGTCGACGTCGCGGATCGACGCCGTCACGTCAGCGCGCTTCGTCTGAAGCATCTCGAACGCGGGGATCATCGCGGCAAACGTCTTGGCGCGCCCCTCGTTGTCGCTGATCTCCTGCTCCAGGGCCCGCTTCTTCTCGTCGATGGCCGCCATGCGCATGATGCATTCCGCGAGCTCCGCAGCCGTCTTCTCCATGTGGTCGAGGTTCTCTAAGTCGAGATCCTCCACGCCCTTTGATCTGAGGAACTCGCTGAGCGCCGCCATGTGCTGCTCCCGCTCCTGCAGCTTGCCGGTAACCTTCGGGTTTATGTCGGTGTACTTCTCGCGAAGCTCCGCAAGCTCCTTGTCTAGAGCGGCGATTGAGGCGGAGCGCTTGCGTATGGCGTTTGCGTTCTCCGTTATGGTAAGCCCCGCCGAGCCGACGCGCTTTTCGAGCCGCTTCTTCTTCAGATCCTCGTTCGTGTGGTCGACGCCGAGCTGCGACAGGTTCTTGCGCTCGTCGGATATGAGCGCATTCATCGCAAGAAGCGCCTCCTGGGGCGACATCACGCCTGTCTTCGCCTTAAGTTCCCTCTCTTCCGACTCGACGGCGGCAAGATCCTCAAGAAGCTTGCTGCGTCGGCCCTCCAGCGAAGTGCGCCACGTCTCAAGGTCCTTCTCGCGAAACGTCTTGTACTCGTCTATCAGCATCTCTGCATAGACGTTGACCTTCCTGACGGCGCCTTCCTTCGTCTGCGACGACGCCGTCAGGGTGAAAAGGTTGGTCGGCTTGCGGGCCTGCTTGATCGTCATGTCCACGGAAAGGCATTCGCGCTCGGCCATCGGCATCGAAACCACATCGCCGATGCGCCGTTTTACGGACGCCCTGTCCAGGATCGACATGATCTGCTTGTCGCTTATGGTCTCTATGTCAGAGACCTTGCGCGGATTGTAAAGCAGCTTCGTCGTAGCCGTGTATCGTCCGACGCTAGTCGCTCCGCGCCTCAGCAGAAACGACCCGAAAATGGCAAAACTGGCGACGAAAAGCAAGGCGAGCGCCCACGCCCACCTGGCGACAATGCCGAAAACAACCTTGCGAAGCGTCGTAAGACGCTTCTGCCGGGCTATTTCGGCGTCTGTAAGTTCTTCTTCCACAACAATTGCCGTAAACCGCTATATTATGTCATATCGTACCGTAAAAATCAACTAGCCTGGCCGCGAGAACGGCCCAATCGTACTCCCTGGCGGCGGATATTGCGGCTTTTGCGATATCCTCGGCCCCCGATTTGAGGCGATCCCGCAATCTTGAGAGCGCGGCATCGAGCGCAGCCGGGTCGCCGGGGGCGAACATTTCGGCGGCTGCCGGATGGGCCGCGCAGAGCCGCCCAAGCCCCCCGACGTCGCTCGCCACGACCGGCAGCCCCGCCGCCCAGGCCTCAAGCACCACAATGCCGAACGGCTCGTGACGGCTCGGCAGGACGAAGACGTCCGCCTTCCTGTACTCCTCAAGAAGCTCAGGGCTCCCGGGCTTCAAGGCACCGACAAACGCAACGCGATCCTCAACCTGAAGCTCGGCGGCGCGGCGTCTAAGTTCCGCATCATAGTCCACCTGCGTGACAGGCCCGACAAGCCTCACTGTCATGCCCGGGTGCCTGGCGAGGGCCTCTATCAGCATCATCTGGTTCTTCTGTCGGTCGATTCTGGCAACACACAGGAGGGAAAGAAGCTTTGAATCTCCGGCTACGTTCGATCGCCCTGCATTGCCTCTGAAGAGAGCCGTATCCACACCGTTGGGGAGGAACATCACTTTGGGATGGATGGACTTGTACTTCTCATACTCGTCTTCACCGACGCACACTATACCGTCAAAATCCTCAGGCACGCGCCTGACCCACCCCATGGCGTAGTCGACAGCCTTCCCCCACGGGACCCGCCCTCTTGTCGGCGCTTTCAGGCTCTTCGCCTCTTCGCCAGGCACGTTCGCCCCTCCGCCGTGAAGCGAAACGATGCGTTTCGTCCCCTTTTTCCCGGTACGAAGGCAAAGCTCGGCGATGCGCGCCATCGCGTGGCAATGTATTACGTCAGGATTCCAGTCTTGAATCGCCTTCCCAAGCCCTGGGACAAATGGGTTCCCGCCTTTTCTGTCGAGTTCGTCAACAAGCGATCTGGGCATCGGCCACCAAGGGTAGATCGGCTTGAAGCGCAATATCTCGATTCCGTCCACCGCGTCTGCGATGTCATTTGGGCTTTTTGCGTCCGAGGCTGCCCAAAGGGCCGTCGTGGCAAAGAGCCTTACCTCATGCCCGGCGGCCCTCTGGGCCTTTGCGATATTCCAGACGACCTGCTCCGTGCCGCCCCAATCGTTGAACGAAAGGCGCCTCAGGACATGCGCGATTCTCATTTACGGTAGCCTCCGAGCATATGCAGCAGCGAGAGCCACGAGAACTTGACGAGGCCATACGCATAGCGGCGCCAGAGCCGTCCGGGCTCCTGGACGATCCTGTATATCCACTCCAGTCCCGTCTTCTGCATCCACCTGGGCGCGCGCATGACGCGCCCTGCGAGGAAGTTGAACGTACCGCCTATCCCGATCATCGCGCCAACGTCGAGCTTCGATTTGTTGCGCCCCATCCAAAGCTCCTGCTTCGGATTCCCGAGCGCGACAAACAGAATGTCGGGTTTTGCCGCATTGATCCGCTCGATGATCTCAGGCTGATCCTGGTCGAGTTTGACGAAGGAGGAATCGATGCCTGCGAGGACAGGCCTGGAAGCGCTAGAAGTTCTAGAAGAGCTAGAGCTGTCGAGGCCCAGTTTCTGAAAGGCTTCCTCGATCGCCGCTTTATCTCCGCCAAGAACATAAACCGACAGCCCTTCTTCGGCGGCGCGGCGGCAGATCGCCGGCACCATGTCGGCGCCTGTGACGCGCTCCGGAAGCGCTCTGCGCAGAAGCCTCGAGAGAAGCACTATGGGCATTCCGTCGGCAGTCACGAAGTCGGCGTCCTTCAGATAGCCCCAAAGCTCGTCGTTCCCGCAGAACGGAAAGCCTCTCACGGCGTTCGCGACAAAATCGACATTGAGCGTCGCGACAAACCTGGCGGGGCGCTCCCGCGACATCGCGACGATACGCTCCACGGCCTGCGATTCCGTGACCTTTGCGACAGGGATGCCAAAGAGCCGCGAAACGGACCTGCAGCCGTCAAGCAGCCTTGCGATACCCTTCGCATGGTCGGTCCAAGAGAAGCGCTTGAGCCATTCGTATCCCCTGGCGACTCTCGCCTCCCGAGACTCCTTCTGCTCTCCGAGAAGGGTCTTGAGGGCTAAAGCGATATCATCCACGTTTTCAGGATCGAACGTAATGGCGACGTCGCCGGCTATCTCGCCAAGTGATCCGTTGTTGGAGCAGGCGCACGGGATTCCTTTCGCCATCGCCTCGACGAGCGAAAGGCCGAAGCCCTCGAAAAGGCTCGGGAATACGTAAAAGCCGGCATCCGCCCAAAGGCGCGGCATATCCGCCGTTTCCACAAATCCGGTGAAGCGGATGAGGTCTGAATGGGGAGACTTCGCCGCGGCTTCATGCACGACCTCGGCGTCCTTCCAGTCCGCTCCGGCGATGACCAGCGGATGCGCCTCGGCAAGAGAGCGCTCGAGCCGCCCGTACGCCTCTATGAGGCGAAGATGGTTCTTGCCCGGGTGCTCTATCCTCGAGATGTAGAGGATGGTTGAGGAGTTGGAGTTGGGAGTTGGAGTTGAAGTTGGAGCGGGAGGCGATCCGACTTCCTTCGTCAGGCCGTTGTAAAGCACCGTCACGTCCCTTTCGCGGCAACGCCAGAACTTCACCATATCCGCCTTTGTGGCTCCGCTGACCGCGACGAGGAGCTGCGCCCTCTTCGCGAAGAAAGGCAGGATGTGCGCCAGGTAGAACATTCGCGAGGGAGAGTACTTTCCGGGGATATGGAAGTTCGCGAGGTCGTGCACGGTCGCCGTCGTCGGCAGGGGATACCATGCGCAAACACGCCTGTTGGCCGCGCAGATGACGAACCCGTCAAACTCGCGCCTGTGACGCCTGATCCAGATCGGCAGCACGAAAAGATGCCAAAGCATCGAAAGCGCCGGCCGCCGCGACCAGGAGGGAGCCGAGACGGTTCTCGACCTTTCGCCGCGGGCAGCCGACTGCAGGATGTCGCTTTCCCCGGGCTCGACCAGCAGCGTAAGCTCATGACCCTGGGCGGCGAGCTCGGCCACCACCTCGCGGACATACACCGAGATCCCGCTCCTGCCGCCGTCGTACGGTATGCACGAAACAAGGAGCCGCATGGCTACTTCCTCCCGAAAAGCGCCTTGAGCTTCTCGTTCGTGACCGGCTTGGATACGATCTTCGCGAAAAGCGACGTATCGCATGTGGACCCGACTTCGACGTCAGCCGTGACGGCGACGACGGGGATGTCCGCAAAGCGCCTGTCGCCTCGCATCGCCTCTGCAAGATGGGAGCCGTCCATCTCCGGCATCCACATGTCCGTCAGGACGATATCGGGCTTCCACTCCTCCATGGCATCGAGCGCCTTCACGCCGTTCTCGGCATAGCGGATCTCCGCAACGCCGAGATTGGCGAGGTGTATGCCGAGTATCTTCCTGTTCATCGGCATGTCATCCACCACGAGCACCTTTCCGGGGATGGCGGACGTAATCGCCGCCAATGTCGGCTTCGCGTCGGGGCGGGCCTGGCCGACGACCTCAAGGCCGGGAATGTCGATCACAAACCTGGTGCCGCGACCGAGTTCGCTCGTCGCCGAGATTGAGCCGCCCGCGCTCTCGATCATGCGTTTCACGATCGGGAGGCCTAGCCCGGTGCCCTTGGGGGATCCGGCCGCAGACTTCGTGCGCGTGGCGATGTCCTGGACGTACGGGTCGAAGAGCTTCGACATCTTATCGTTCGAGATTCCGCATCCGGTGTCGGCGACCTCCATATGGAGCGTCCTGGACTCCGCGAACCAGCGGACGAGAACGGAGATCTCGCCGTGGTCGGTGAACTTCGAGGCGTTGCCCACGAGGTTTATCAGCACCTGGCGCACACCCTGCTGGTAGAGCTTCACCACAGGCGGCGGCTCGCCGCCCGTGTCAATGCGCAGATTCACGCCGTTGCGGCGAAGGCGCGACCCGAATATCGCGGGGAGCTCCTTCAGAAGCTGGCCTATCTCGCAGGTCCCGGAGCGCATGTCCATGGCTCCCGCCTCGAGCTTCGAGAGGTCGAGTATGTCGTTGACAAGCTCCAGGAGCGCGTTGGCGCTCAGCAGTATGCCGTCAGTATATTCGCGCTTGAGCTTGTCGTCAACGTTGTCGTGGGACAGGAACTCGGCGAAGCCGACGACCGCATTGAGCGGAGTCCTCAGCTCGTGCGACATCATCGCAAGGAATCTTGCCTTGTCCTGCGCATGCTTCTCGGCGACCGCCGCGGCGATATTGGCGCGTTTGGTCTGCCTTTGGAGGAGCACGAGCATGACCGCGCCGTACACTACGATAAGGATGAGCGCAATGGCCACGATGTAGGACACGCTGCGCTTCAGCTCGGCAAAGGACATGCCGAACAGGCGGTGGACGACCTGCCGTTCGAGCGAATCTCTCATGAACATCTCATTCAGCCGCGTTGCGTCTATGATGGCCATGGATTTTCCGACGATCGAGACCAGCTCCTTCGGAACTCTGGGGCGCGCGAACATCTCGAACGTCCGAAACTGGTCCTCGACGCCCATTTCCTGCGCCGCGGCCTGTGGCACCTGGGACTCGTATACGGATGTTGCGCCATACGTCACGGCGGATGCCTTTGCGGGATAGGGTATCCATAGATCCGTATCGCCCCTGAGGAATTTCGCCTCGGCGGAGTTCATGTCTGTCTGGGGAGCGACGGAGAACTTGAGCCCCGTAAGGCCGGAGAGCCCGTCGACGAAATCGCGGACGAAGCCGACAGGAGCCCCTTCTTCATCCAGCATGGGAAACGGCCACGGCGAAAAATCGATCACGATAGGGCGCCTGTCCTTGATCCGCTGCGCGAGCCAGTTGCTCTCCTCCACAGAAAAGGCCGCCATGTCCGTGCGTATGCCGTAGTGGTGCTCTCTGATCATCTGGATGTACTTCGGGAGATTGTCGCATATCTCGCACATCGCATCGTCCAGTTCCTTCAGGACATCCTCCCTGGCAGGCGACACGCACATGTACATCGGGGTCGAAACGCAGAGTCCCAAGGCCTTCTCGTCCTTGAGTCTCGCGGACTCGACGTCAACGCACGCATCTATGTCGCCCCTGAAGTACGCATCCAGCATGTCGTCGCCCGAGGAGAACTCGACGCATGTGATGGTCGCGTCTCCGTCCAGCAGCTGTTTTGCGCGCCTGCCGCTGATCGTGCCCGCGATGATCCCGGCCTTCATGCCGTGCCAGGTCTCAGGCTCGCCTGGTCTGTAGGGGCTGTCCTCCTTGGCCCACAGATATATGCGAAGCATCCCCACAGGAGCGTGCGAATAGAGGAGCTTGCCGCGACGAGCCTCCACCATGCCTATGCCGGTGATTATGTCGAGCCTTCCGCCCATCACATCGGCAACGCTCTCTTCGAAGCTTCCGTAGACGAAGTCCGCCCTCCAGCGCGTGTGGTCGACGATGGTCTTCATCCAGGCCTCGAGGGCTCCGGAGTGCTCGCCGTCGGGCGAGACGCCGAACATGTCGCCTCTGGAGTATGCCGCTATGCGGACGCGGTTCGACGGCTTTCGGATGCCGAGATACTTCTCCCTCAGCTCGTCATACATGTCGACATGGTCGATATAGCACGTCCGATATGCGCTGGCGAGCTTTTTCAAAAGCTCGGGCTTCCTCTTCGTGACGGCGAAATAGACGTTCCTTGACCCGATAGGCACGATCTCCACAACGCCTTGCGGCCGTCTCCCTGCCGGAGTGTACAGGAACAGCGCGTCGATCTCGCCTTTGTGCAGCGCCTCGATGGCGCCGGCGCTGGTCGGTATCTCCACATACCTGGGCGAGAGCTGGGCGTTCTCGAAATACCTTTCGCGATCGTCGTTGGATATCTGGCCCTGCGAGACCGGCGCATAGCCGATTCTCATGCTCGGCCACTCGGTGATCTTCGTGGTCATCAGCTCGTCCGCCCTGGATGGCGTCGCGTAGAGCGCGAAGTGCATCCTGCAAAGCGGCTGCAGAGGGAAGTCGAAATCCTCCAGAAGCCTCTTCGTGCGGAACGCCGAGCAGATGACGTCCGCGTTCGTGATGTCCATGAGACCGTCGTCGCCGAACGCGAGGAAGGAGTGGTCGATGCCGGCCTCCTTCAGCACGTCGTGCATCACGGCCACCGAGAACTCCAGGTCGGACCTGGCCCAGTAGTCGAGCTCCGGGTCGCGCTCGCAGCTGGCGATGTTTATGCGCTCAGCAAAGGCTGACAGGGCCGCGAAGGCCGCAAGAAGCGGAATCAGTGTCTTCTTCAACTGCATTGTCAGAATTTTGCGTCGGCGACTGTCGGAACGATTTCGAACACCCGGCTGACCTTCGTTATGTCGAACACGATCTTCGGCCCTGACTGAAGCGCCGCGAGGATCACCTTGCCGCCGCCGGCCTTGACCTTCTGAAGCACCTGCACGAGAACGCCGAGACCGCTCGAGTCGATGTGGACCATGTTCGACAGATCGAACAGCACGTTGACTCCGTCATGGAGCTTTGAAAGCACCTCCTCGCGAAGCGCCGGCGCGACAGCGGCGACGAGACGCCCGTCAACCGAGATGTTGAGCGTATTCCCTTCTTCTGTTATTTCCCATGCCATGTTCGTTATCCTTTATTTCGTGTTGGTTCAATTGAAAACTTCCCAATCTCGCCTAAGCGCCTGCGAGACAGACCCTCTTGCGCGTATCGCCCCTGCGACGCCCTTGAGCACGCGCACCTCAGGCGTAAGGCCAAGCGTCGCGACAGGACCGAGCGACCTGCGCCTGACCAGCCACCTCGCTGCGTTGAAGAGCGTCCTTCCGCAGGCCTCGGAATTCCCGGCCCCCGCCGCCATCACTTCATCGTATGCGCCAAGCCATATGCCGCGCGCCGTTTCCCAGTCGCATACGGCATTCTCGAGCGGGCGGAACTTCCACCCGAGGGCCTTTCGGTAGAGTTCGTCGCCGATCGCCTCGGCACGGTCGAGAGCACGCCATCTGTAGCCATGGCGCGCGACAAGCAACGCGTCGCCCGCGCCCAGCACGCACTTGTTGATGTTGCGGGCGATGAAGTCGTCCGGCTTCGGGCTTTCGGCATCCGAAGGCCCTTCCGCCCTGCTCTTTGCAAGAAGAAGCCCCATTCCTCGATTCAGCAAAAGCCGCGCCGCCTCGCCCCACGGAAGATCCTCGGCGGGATGCCGCCTGACTTCGGCAAACAGCTCCTCCCCCTTTCTCCCCTCGACGTCGAAATAGCCGCGGAGAAGCTCCTGGATCATTATGCGCCGCTCGTCGTGGCGGATCCGCCACGGAGTGCGGACCATGAAATCGATGTCTATGCCGGTCTTCCCGGTCCACTTGCGGGAAATCGGCTCGAGTGAGGCCGCGATCCGCGGGACATCGCTCCCCTCGTCAGCACCCTCGTCCGTTATCGCGAAGAAGTCCATGTCGTTGGAGAGTGTGAGAGTTGGAGTTTCGAGAGCGGAATCGTTCCTTTCTCCAACTTCCGACTCCAACTTCGCCTTTGCTCCTCCCTCTCCGCGGCCGTAGCCTCCGCCGAGGACCACTCCTGCGAGGCGGGGGATCCCAAGGGCCTCGATCTCGCGCCCGATCGCCGCGCACGTTCCGTCGACGTATCGGTCAAGTTCAGGAATGTCTTCTGCGACGTGGCGTCCCATTCAGCCCCTCCTCCCGAACGAGCGCCCGCGAAGGAAATGCCATATTCTGCGCATCCATCCGAGTCCTGTCGGTATGCGGCGGGCGAGCCCGGGCTCCTCTATGTCCACCCACGTGCCCGTCTCCGCATCGATGATGCGCCGTCCGGCGACTATCTTTCCGTCAAGGTCCAGCCCCGCGCCTACGAACGTGTCACGGCCGACGACAGTGTTCCGGAGCCGCGCGCCTTCGCTCACGAACGATCCGCTCTCCACGATCACTTCACCGTCCAGGATGACGTTTCGCCCGAGCCACGTGTTGTCGAGAAGAAGCACCGGAGGCTTCACGCTCGTGCCGTGCTCAAGGATCACATTGCTGCCGAGATGGACGCCCTTCTCGGACGAGTAGCCCGGCACCGTGAACATGTCAGGATGGCGCAGGACGATGAAGTTGAGCATGTGCCAAGACCTGATGTCGCGAACCACGATGCCGTGCGGGACGATGCGCATCCACCTGCCGCCCGCGCGGCGGTACACTCCGGCGGGCGTTTCGGCGCAGTCTTCGTCGGAAACAGGCTCCATAGAGACTTCCTCGAGCGTGTGGATCGCAAGAGCGATCCCCCATACGACCACAAGTCCGTCTTCGATGACGCTCGTAAGAGGGCTCGAATATCCCTCGATGTCCTTAAGGCCCCTCGGCACATTCCCCTCGCCCTTGAGATAGAACACGGGGATGCCGGTGCGGGTCATGTCGGCGAAGTCGTCCGCGAGACGCTGGGAGAATCGCCAGTCGAGCACTTCCGTGAACACTACGCCGAAGCTGCGGGCGCGCTCGATCGCATAGTCGATTATGGGGCGCCCCGCCACGGAAAGCTCCGCCGGGCTTGTTCCCGGAAGAACATCCTGGACCCATTCAAGTTCGCGCGTCGAGGGGACGAAAAGGATGTTGTCCATCAGTACGCCCCCTTTCCGCCGAGAATCGCCGGCACGGTCTTGAGGAGGATGACTATGTCCTTCCATACGCTCGGCGCGAGAATGTACTCCTTGTCGAGCCTGACCTGCTCGTGGAAAGGTATTTCGCTTCGGCCCTTTATCTGCCAAAGGCATGTGATCCCCGGTATGACGTCGAGACGCTTTCGGTCATCGAGGGTGTACTCCGCGACCTCCGACGGGACCGGCGGGCGCGGACCGACCAGGCTCATGTCGCCGATGAAGACGTTCCAGAGCTGCGGCAGCTCGTCGAGGGACGTGCGTCTTATGAACTTGCCCACCTTGGTGATGCGCGGGTCGTCCTTCATCTTGAATATCACGCCATCCTTCGATTCGTTCTGGGACATGAGCTTGGCCTTCAGGGCCTCGGCGTCGGTCCTCATGCTCCTGAACTTGTAGAACCTGAAGTGCCTTCCGTAGCGGCCAACGCGAACCTGGGTGAAGAACACGGGCCCCGGGCTCGTGAACTTGATCGCCGCCGCGATTCCGAGGAAGACAGGGGAAAGAAGCACCATGCCGACGAAGCTGCCGACGATGTCTATCGCACGCTTGACGGCGTAGGAAGACTTTACGGTGAACTTCCACGCCTGTATGCGCAGGCTCCGCCGCTTGTTTCCGTGCCGGCGCGAAGCCAGCTCTCGCAAGAGCTGGTCGAGATCCGCGTCCTTGGTGTTATCGAGGAAGCTAGCCATCGCGCCGGATCAAAGCTCCTTTTCAAGCTCCCGCAGCCGTGCGATCAGAGAGTCGGCCTCGGTCGCGTCCTTGAGCGCCGACGCCTTGCGCAGGGCGATCGCCGTCTCGGCCATAGCGTTGTCGCCGGTCGCGAGCGCGTTCCCCTTGATCGTGTGGGCGACCTTGTCGAGCCTGTCCCACGCGGCGGCCGCGCGCGCAGCGTCGGCCTCGCCCAGCTTTTCCTTCAGCGAGGAGACATACTCGCCGTATATCTCGCCTATGACATCGGCGTCGCCGCCGAACTGTTCATCCAGATAAATCC
>Ga0265298_10002159_pt1 | contig 27907 bp, 21 predicted proteins | sample AusTroGonzalo_MG_3_FD_193486 | JGI IMG/M metagenome (GOLD analysis project Ga0265298, IMG submission 193486) | Bovine rumen microbial communities from tropical cattle in Woodstock, Queensland, Australia - Gonzalo_01 | ecosystem: Host-associated > Mammals > Digestive system > Stomach > Rumen ...
CGTTGATACGGCCGCCTGCGTGGACCTTGATGCCGTCGACGCCCATGTCCATCGCGACCTTCATCGCGCGCTTCATCGCGCGCTTGAGGGCGATGCGGCGCTCGAGCTGCTGGGCGATGCCCTCGGCGACGAGCTGCGCGTCGGCGTCGGCGCCCTGGACCTCCTTGATCTCGAGGTAGACTTCCTTCTTGGTCATCTTCTCGAGCTCGGCGCGGATCGCCTCGACGTCACCGCCCTTGCGGCCGATGATCACGCCGGGACGCGCGCTGAAGAGGGTCACGCGGACGCGGTTGGCGTAGCGCTCGATGAGGATCTTCGAGATGCCGGCCTCGGCGAGCTTCGCCTTCACCGCATCGCGGATCTTCTGGTCTTCGACGAGGTAGGCGCCGAACATCTTCTTGGGCGCGAACCAGCGGCTGCCCCAGGCGTGGTTGACGCCGACGCGGAAGCCGATCGGATTGACTTTCTGTCCCATTACTTTGCCTCCTTCTTCGCGTCGCTGAGGACGACCTTGCAGTGGCACATGCGGCGCGCGATCGGGTGCGCGGAGCCGCGGGCCGTGGGCCAGTAGCGGCGCATCCTGACGGACTCGTCGAGCACGCAGAGCTTGACGGTCATCTCGCCGGCGTCCTTCACCCCGTTGTTGTTCGCCGCGTTGGCGATGGCGGAGAGAAGGGTCTTCTTGATGATTTCGGCGGCCTTCTTGGGCGAGAACTCGACGACCTTGAGCGCGTCGGACGCCTTGAGGCCCTGGCATGCGCGGCACAGGGGGCGGCCCTTGAAGGCCGACATGCGCGCGTTGCGGGTAATTGCAGTCACTTCCATTGCTTCAGTCCCTTACTTCTTCTCGACCTTGGCGGCGGAGTTGCCGTGCGACTTGAACGTGCGCGTGGGGGCGAACTCGCCGAGCCTGTGGCCGACCATGTTTTCGGTTATGAAGATCGGCATGTGCTGCCGTCCGTTGTGGATGGCGAACGTGAGCCCGACGAACTCGGGGAGCACCATGGAACGGCGGCTCCACGTCTTGATCGGCTGCTTCTTTCCGCTCGCCTGCATCTTCTCGACCTTGCGGAGGAGGCTATCCTCCACGTACGGTCCCTTCTTGAGAGAACGCGACATGACTTACTTCCTCCTCTTGACTATGATCTTGTCGGACGCCTTGCGCTTCGCGCGGGTCTTGCCGCCCTTGGCGAGCTGGCCCCACGGGGAACGCGGATGCGAACCGCCGCTCGTGCGGCCTTCGCCGCCGCCCATCGGGTGGTCGACAGGGTTCATCGCGACACCGCGGACCGTCGGACGGATTCCGAGGTAGCGCTTGCGACCGGCCTTGCCGAGCTTGATGGAACCCCAGTCCTTGTTGCCGACGGAACCGACGCACGCGAGGCAGCGGCCGTCGAACATGCGGACTTCGCCCGAAGGCATCTTGAGGGTCACGACGTTGCCGTCGCGCGCCATGATCTGGCAGGAGTTGCCCGCGCTGCGGCCGACCTTCGCTCCCTGGCCGGGAACGAGCTCGATCGCGTGGACGAACATTCCGAGCGGGATCTGGGCGAGAGGCAGGCAGTTGCCGATCGTTGCCTCGGCCTTGGGTCCGTTCATTACCTTCATGCCCGGCTTCATGCCTTCCGGCGCGAGCACGTAGCTGAGCTCGCCGTCGGAGTACTCGAGAAGCGCGAGGTAGGCGCTGCGGGTAGGATCGTACGCGATGTCCTTGACCGTCGCCTCAACGCCCTGCTTGACGCGCTTGAAGTCGACGATGCGCATGCGCTGCTTGACGCCGCCGCCGTGGTGGCGGGTGGAGATGTGGCCCTGGTTGTCGCGGCCGGCCGTCTTGCGGACGGCCTTGGTGAGCCTCTTCACCGGACGCTTCTCGGTAATCTCCTCGAACGTCGCGGACTGGCGGAAGCGCATTCCCTGCGAACGGGGCTTATATGTCTTTAGTGCCATTCTCTTGTCTCCTTATGCCAGCTCGACACGCTCGCCGGCCTTTACGGTAACGGCCGCCTTCTTCCAAGTCGGCTCGACCGTCGTGCGGCGGGTGCCGCGGATATACTTGACGCCGCCCTTCATGTTGGCGGTGCGAACCGCGAGGACGTGCACGCCGAAGGCCTTCTCGACCTCCGCCGCGATCTGCGGCTTGCGCGCGTCCGGCGCGACCTTGAGGAGGTAGCGGTTCTCAAGCGCGAGCCTGCCGCCCTTCTCGGTGATGAGCACGTCGAGGAGGATTCCGTTCGACTTCTCTTTAAGTTCAGCTCTTGTCATTTCGCGGCTCCTTCCTTACTTCGCGATGCGCGCGACGAGCGCGTCGAAACCGGCCTTGTCGCAGACGAGCTTGCGGTTCGCGAGAACCGTGTAGACGTCGAGCGCCTGGGCGGTGCAATAGTCGATACGCTGAAGGTTCGAGGTGACGAGCACTACGGTGTCGTCAACATCCTTCTGCACGATGCACGCGGTGCGGTCGACGCCGAGGGTCTTCAGGAGAGCGGCCATGAGCTTCGTCTTGGGCGCCTCGAACCTGAACTCGTCGACCACGATCACGTCGCCGGCGACGATCTTGTCGGAGAGGGCGCGCGCGAACGCGAGCTTCATCACCTTCTTGTTGACCTTCTGCTCGAAGCAGCGCGGATGGGGACCGTGGGCCACGCCGCCGCCGCGCCACACAGGGCTCTGGCGGAAGCCGGCGCGGGCGTTGCCCGTACCCTTCTGCTTCCACGGCTTCTTGTTGGAGCCGGCGACCTCGCCCTTGCCCTTGGTCGAGGCGGTGCCCGCACGCATGGCGTTGCGGATCGCCGTTACCGCGTCCTTGACGGCCTGCTCGCCCTTGTCGAGCGTAAGCTGCGCCTGGTCGACTGTCACATCAATCTTCTGCATGGCTTACTTCGCCCCCTTCTTCGCCTTCGCGGCGATCGCGTTGTTCTTGAGGGACTTGCGGACGATCACGACGCCGTTGCGGCAACCGGGGATCGAACCCTTGACGAGAAGCGCGTTGTCCTCGGGACGGACCTGGACGACCTCGAGGTTCACCGCGGTGCGGTTGACGTCGCCCATGTGGCCAGGCATCTTCTTGCCCTTCTCGATCCAGCCCGGGAGGTCGCGCGCGGCGAGGCCGCCCGTGCGGCGCTTGGAGTGGCCGCCGTGGGTCATGTTGCCGCCCGCGAAGTTGTAGCGCTTGAGAACGCCCGCGAAGCCGCGGCCCTTCGTCACGCCGGTCACGTCGACGTACTTGACGCCTTCAAAATTCTTGACGGTGAGGACATCGCCGACCTTGACCTCTTCGCCGGCCTCGGGAGCGAACTCCTTGAGGACGCGGACGCCAGTCGTGAGACCGCCGGTCTTGGTGAGGTGGCCGCTGACGGCCTTGGTCATGCGGTTGCGGGCGCTGCGGCCACCATGGGCCTCCTTGTCCGCCTCGGGGTCCTTCCAGAGCTTCTGCGTTCCCCAGCCGAGCTGGGCAGCGACGTAGCCGTCGTTATCCAGGGTCTTGACCTGGACGACAGGGCAGGGACCGACCTCGATCACGGTGACGCACGTACGCTTTCCGTCCGCGTCGAACACCTGGGTCATCCCGACCTTCTTGCCTATCAAACCTTCCATCTTCGCCCTCCTCAGACCTTGATGGTGATGTCGACGCCCGCAGGAAGGTTGAGCTTCTTGAGCTCATCGATCGTCTGCGCGGTCGGGTTGACGATGTCGAGGAGGCGCTTGTGGGTCCTCATCTCGAACTGGTCCATTGACTTCTTGTCGACGTTGGGTGAACGGTTCACCGTGAAACGCTCGACGCGGGTAGGCAGCGGGATCGGCCCGACCACCTGCGCACCCGTACCCCTGGCAGTGTCGATGATGCCACCGACGGCCTGGTCAAGCACACGATGGTCGTATGCCTGGAGGCGGATGCGTACTCTCTGCTGTTGCATTTTTTCTTTCCTTTTGCTTTTGTTTCGACTCGGGCCCGGAACCTTTCTCCTTGCCTTCGTCCCTCTTGACCTGTGCCTCGACGGTCGCGAAATCCGCGTTCGCCTTACTGCTTTACGCAGTCTCTCGGCGTTGACGCGTGAGACCCGCTCGGGCGTCTCGCTCGCGACTGGGTTTCGGCCCAGTTTTCTCCGTAAAAACAAGGCTCGCGGTGCATTCGTAACCGCGAGCGTTTTCACTCTGCGGTCACGACGCGACGGGTATGACTCGCCCGTATCGCGACCCTTCTTCCTGCGAAGAAGTACATATTGTATCAAATTTTCGCCTCGGAGCGCAAGTGGGTCGGAAAAAATTTCCGATTTCCCTGCCAGTGAGGTTCGATAGGCGGATTATCGGTAGATTTCATGATGTTTTTATGGAATTTCCACAAGAAATACAACATTTTCTTGAAATTAGGAGGTGGGGAATTATTTCGCGCAGAGACGCAGAGGCGCAGAGGAGGTGTGGGGTGACGATATCAATGTTCGCGCAGATTCACCTTATCAGTATAATGGTATCCAGGTTGCCGGCCTTGGTCGTCACGTCGATTTCATCGGACGGGTCGGAAGCATTTCCTTCAGCGTCGAACGCCGTCACATATGCGACATAGCGAGTCAGTGGCTTAAGACCTTTTATCTTCGCCCTGCTGCGGCCGACAACCTGCGAAGGCATAATGTTGGTGATCGAGTACCCGGCAGCGTAGCCGCTGACAAAACACAACATGTCAACAAGTATGCGCCTGTCGCCCGAGCCAGTATCCGTCGGTCCAAACCGTACCGAAGATCCGGAATCAAGCGAACCCAGATAAACCGAATTCGTGGCAAAATCATAGTCCAAGCTTACGGTTACGTTCGTGTTTGCCGTCGATATCCCCAGATCGTATTTCTTGGGTGCGCCTGCCGGCTTTCGGGCAGACACAAAAAGAGTGGTGTCCTCCATCAACGATGGAATTCCATACTCCAGATACCCTGGCGAGCCGCTGCTCTTTGATATCTGAACCACGCCTGCGCTGTCGGCCGGCAGGTAAAGGAGCTCTCCGTAAAACCCGGGATACGAGTTTGATATGTCCGTCAATTGCACTGTCGCCGCCGTTGCGTTCGACAGACCGTGGAAATCCATCTTGGCCGCCACTTCGCCCTGTTCCGGAACATCGACGATCTTCATCATGTCAACGCGGTTTGAAACGACACTTTCCCCGTTCTCCCAGTTAAGGGTGAAACGCGTTCCATGCACCGGATCGGCCGTCAGGTTCATCGGGGCCGGACAAAGCGGAGCTCCCCTTATCACGGCCGAATACAGATATATGCTGCCGGTTGTGTTTGATGAGACTATGTAAAAGTCCAGTGCCCGCACGCCCGCCGACAGATCATAGCCGAAATCGACATCGGTTTTCGCGTTGGCGACCGAGGGGGTGATATCGATGTCCTCGACGCCCACGGCGCTTTCGCGGGCGCTTACCATAAGCCGTCTGGCGCCCGGAGCGACGCTTGATGTTCTCGCGCTCACCGTCACCGAAGTCACCGCGAACGGAAAGATCGGCGAGAGGACGCGCCCGTCCCTCTTCTTGAAGTAGTACCCGTTGTTGCCGGAACCGTACTCGAAGCCGCTTCTGTATTCCCACCGGGCGACGTTCGTCTCGTTCGTCCTGTCCGCATCGAACTTGACCTCCTCCACTGCCGCGACGGACACGAGGCTCGCCGCGACTGCGACCAAGGCGGCAATATGTGAAGCGAAACGATTCATAGTGTCGTTACCGTTTGTGTTGATACGAGAAGAAGCTTAAGTTCTATGCGGCGAGGATCAAGGCCGGTCAGCGTCGAAAGCGCCGCGCGGTAGGCAAGCATCTGGGCGCTGTAGGCCGCTCGCATCCGCGACTCGAACTCCGCGGCGGTTTCGCCGCCTCTCACCGCGTTCGTCTTGTAGTCGCATATCTTTGCGCGGCGGCCGTCCGCGTCGCTCCAGAATACGACGCGGTCGAACTGCCCCGACTCCCAGCGGCCATCTTTGAATATCTCGTAAGACCTTTCCCGCCAGACCGTCGCCTCGGGCGTCGGCCTCGCAAGCTCGCGCTCGAGCATGGTCTTCGCCTCGCCGACGGAAAGCCACTCGATCCTGCTGAAGCGCTCGTGCATCTCCGTTCCCCGTCGGGCGGCCTGGCCGAAGCCGTCCGCGAAAAGCGCGTCTCCGCGGAGACCGGAGAAGTGCGATTCGCTGGGCCTCAGCTTGACGATCCCGCGGCGCGGAGAGCGGAGAGGCGGCGTCTCCTTGCGAGGCGCCACGCCGGCGCGCCCGGCCGGCTGGCGCTCCGCCTTGAGGTACCACTCCCTGTCGCCGTCGGTGGCGAGGCCGACCATCCTCACGAGGTCGCTGAACTTCGCGGGCACGGCGGGCGGCTTTGCGCCCGCGGGATGGAGGATTATGGTCAGCGCCTTCTTCGCCCGCGTCATCGCGACATAATAGAGGCATAGAGCCCCGTAGCGCTGGACATGTTCACGGCGGCGCTCCGCGGCGCCGAGGACCGCATCGCCCAGCGCGACCTGCGGACCGGGATTGGCGACGATCCATTCGGGCGACTCGCATTCAAGAGGACCGACATGTCTCGCGTCAACGAGGGAGTCGGGCTCGTAGAACGGGATTATGACGTGGTCGAAGCCGAGCCCCTTCGACTGGTGCATCGTCATTATCCTGACCATGCCCGGCTCGGCGAAATCGCGGCGCGTCTTGTGGGAGAGGTACTCGGCAAAGTCGCCAAGGCGCGTCTTCGAGTCGCGCATGGCCTCGAACTCCGCGACGCACTTCATGAAGTCTTCGAAGCGCGACTCGGTAAATGCGTTCCACGTATCCGGCACCGCCTTCAGCGCCTCTCGCGTCTCGCGGAACTTTCGCGCAAGCCCCTTCCTCGTGAAGTCCGCGAGAAGCTCGCTCGAGACCTCGGCCGCATCGCCCATCCCTTCAGGCCAGAGCGCGCTCCCGAGAGGCGACAGGCGAATATGCTCGTACGCGACCCGGTCGGAGGAGTGCTCCGCCAGGATGAGCATCTCCGTCATCGCCGAGAGAACGGGCGTGTCGGCGACATCGCTCTCGCCCTCGAAGACGACGTTCGAGATTCCCTGCGACTTCAGGTAAGAGAGCATCGCCTCGCCCGTCGAGTTCCTCCTCACCAGTATCGCGCATGTGATTCCGCGCTCCCACGGCCTCACGGCGGCGAGGGCGTTGAAGACAGGCTCAAAGAAGTCGGACACCTTCGCCGTCCTGCCGCGCTTCACCGCCTGCACGACTTCGACGAAACCGTCCTCGCTCCTGTCGAAGCTCTCGTGGTCGCGGCAACACCACTTCGCGCCCTCGGGGGCGTCGTCCATCGCGAATGCGCCCCGCACCGTGCTCTCGCCGAAGACCTTGTTCACGGCGCGCGATATCGCGCCAAGGTAGCGCCGCGAAAGGTCGAGGCTCTCAAGCCTGTTGCCGCCCCCTCGCGCACGCTTCGCCTCATTCCCGAGTATCCTCACGTCGCCGCCGCGCCATTCGTAGATGGACTGCTTGCGGTCGCCGACGATGAACACCGTCCCGCCCTCCTGCGCGCTCGCATCGACCATGTCCTCGAGGGCCCTCCACTGGCTCACGCTCGTATCCTGAAACTCGTCAAGCGCCCAATGGTCGAAGCGCGAGTCCATCCTGTACTCAAGGGCAAGCCTGTCGCTCTCCGAGAGCGACTTGAGCAGCATCGGCATGTCGTCGAACGAGACGAGCCCCTTCGCGCGGACCTTCGAGGCGTACGCGGCCTCGTACGCACGCATCAGCCAGTATATGCCGCGCGTCTCCTCGAGCGCCCTCGCGATCCTCCATGCGCGCATCATCCCGAGCGCGCGTTCCGCGTCGGCATCGCCCTCGAGCGACTTCGGCATCCTGGGGACGGTCCCGTCAAACCCGGCGACGGCGTCGATGAAGGTCTCCGCGCCCCTCTTCTCGCGGTGGCGCTCGAGCGATGGCGCGATCCGCCTTATCTCGCCGAGCTTCACGTCAAGCCCCCGCGGCGGCACACCGTTCCATATCACGGCGCCGTCGCCCCACTGCGAAGCTTCGCTCCTCTCGCGGTACTCCGCGTGCCAGCGCGAGATGAACGAAGCGAAGCCATCCAGAAATCCGCGCGCGCCGATCGTCCCGAAGGCGAGACGGAACGCGCTCTTCAGCATCTTCTTCGAATCTTCGCCCTGGAGCATCAGAAGGTCGCCGACAAGCCGGACGCGCTCGACGGGCGTGCGGTAGTCGCTCATCACGACGACCTCGCCCTCAAGCCCGAGCTCGAGGGGCATCATCCGTATCACCCTCATGAGGAAGCTGTCGAGCGTCCCTACGGGGGAGAGGTGCTGGCGCGAGATCACCTTTCTAAGCATCGCGGTGAAGTCGGCGCGGGAGAGGGCCCTGCCGAGCCGCTCGCCCTCTTCACGCGCGGCCTCGTCCGAGGCGGCGGCGCGGGAGAGCCGCTCGATGAAGCTGTTGAATATCTCGCCCGCGGCGAGACGCGAGAACGTAAGGGCCACGATCCGCTCGGGCTCCACGCCGCTGAAGATCAGGGCCAGAAGACGCGAGACGAGCGAGAACGTCTTGCCGGTTCCGGCGGACGCCTCGATGACGGTCAAGGGAGGAATCGTCATCCGAACGCCTCCCTTCTGGCCGCCTGGTCCTCTAGCCACGCTTCGTCGATCCCGGCCTCGGGCGATTCCCACACCAGCGAGCCGTAGGCATCCCGCCACCCATCGCCCTTCGGCGGATAGAATATGCCGCGCGCGATTCCTTCGAGAAGCTTGAGGACGCGCTCCTCGGCTTCGCTCTGCAGTCCCTCGTGGCAGGCGTGCGCCTCGTCGAAAAGAACGTCCTCCGCGCGCTCGGCGAGGATGCAGTAGAACGCCTTCGATCTGCGCGCCTCCGCAGCGCCGAAGCGGCCGGAGACCTCGACCATCGCGCGATAGAGCGGAAGCTGCACGCTGTCGTACTTCCCCGGGTCGGCACGCCTCCATGTCTTGTAGTCGATTATCGCCATCTCGCCGGTCCTCTCGTTCACGTCGATGCGGTCGACCTTGCCGCGGATGAGAGTCGGGCAATCCCTGAGCGTGCACGCAAGGCTCTGCTCCGCGGCAACTATGCGCCAGCCCCCGGCCCGGCGCGCCGCCTGAAGCGGAGCGAACGCCCTGAGGCGCGCAATCGCCGCCTCGCCCTGAAGCTCTATCACGGCCGGGAGGTTGTCGCCGAAGGCCTTGAGGCGTCTCATGACCGCGCCCTCGAGAAACCCGGCTATCTGCCGCGCGTCCGCGGAATCGCGCACCGGACCTTTCGCAAATTCGTCGAGCGCTTCGTGGCAGATGGTTCCGAACGCCATCGCGTCCAGCTCCCGGGCGCGGTCTTCGCTTCGCTCTCCGAAAGTCTCCTGCAGGAAGAAATTGAACGGACAGCGCATGTACTGGTCGAGCCTCGTCGGCGAGATCCTGTCTCGCCACCTGAGCCCCTCCGGAGGGAACGGCAGCCTGAGCCGCCACGCCTTTGGAAGCTCCTTCTGCGGCGCGCCCGAACTTCCCTTCGTCACTGCGTACAGGCGTGTCGCGAGCGAAGGCAGCTCCGCATCGTCAACGCCCTCGAACAGAATGCGGCTCGGCTTCATGACATTCCTGTCGCCTGCGATCTGGTGAAGGCTTACGCGCACCGCGCCCCTCGCGCGGCACCTCGTAGCCTCGGCGAGGATGAACGAGTCGCGCATCGCCCTAGAGCGGTTCGTGGTGAGGCCCAGCCTTTCGCGCAGGGAGTCGGGCACGAACGGATGGCCCACGACGTTCCCGGGGACGCATCCTTCGTTGAAGCCTGCGATGACGAGCTCGTCCTCGGCGCACCACGGAATCTCCAGCCAGCCAAGCGCGGCGAGGACGTTCGGCGCCGTCGGCTCTAGCATGAATGTCGCCTCCTTGAGGAGCCGCGAGTAGAGGGCCTTCCGCACCCGCCTGGGGACGATCTCGCTCATGCACTCGTCCCGCATGGAGCGCGCCTCGGCCGCCGCGGCGACAAGCTCGCGGTCGCCCGGGTTCCTCCCGTCCAGGACGACCGACGAAAAGATCTTCGCAAGAAACGCGAACGGATCGTCGAGTTCCGCCTTGATCGCGACGGCGAGCTTCACAAGCCCGGAGGCTCCGTCCGCCTCGGCCGCGGCTATCGCCTCGTCCATAGTCCGCGGCAGATGCGCGTTCTGCACGCCGTCAAGCGCGCCGACGTACCGTGCTATGTCGGCAGGCGGGACATCGAGAGCGGCGGCCGCCCAGCGTGCGACGTCGCCGCTTCTCACAAACGCGGAGAACGTCTCGTAGTCGCCGCGTGACGCAAGGTCGGTCATGCCGATCAGCAGCCGCCCCAGGGACGACTTCGCGAACGGTTCCCTCGACGGGTTCCTGAGGACGAGCTCGTCCCCGGAGAAATGGTTCTGGAACGCGCCCTCGAGCTCCGGGAACATGTCCGCGTCGCACACGGCAAGGGCGGGGAGCGCATCCTTCGCGTCGACCGAGCGGAAGAGCCGCGCAATCTCGTCGGCCTCCACCACCGCAGTCGGCGCGGCCGATATGTCCTCCACCGGCAGTCCGGCGGCGAACATTTCCGTGGGCCGGCCCCACTCGTCGAACATGCCAGCCTCCGATTCGTCGGCGTGAAGGAGGACCGTGACGCGCTGGGGAGAAGCCTCCAGGAATTTCACGAGCGCGCCCTGGATATCGACGGCGGCCGGAAGGACGATCTCCTCCACCCCCTCGATCATGCATCCGCGGAGAGCGGCGTTCCTGCGCGAGACCGTCCTTGGCGTCGCGCCCTTCCGCGCGATCGAATCGAAGAAGACCTTCTCCAGCGCGGCAAGATCGCGCCAGCGCGCCGCATCCTCTTCGCACACGACCTCGCCCATGGTCATGGCCTGCTCGCCGAGAAGCGACGAAACGTCGAGAATGCGGGATGCGACATCGAGAGCCCAATCGACCGTCCGCTCCTTCGGCGGCTTCGGGAAGAGCGCCTTGAACTCCGAGAGCTCCGCATCGAGGAGAATCTCCGCCAACATTCCGAGCTCCTCAGCCTCGGTCGCGGTTCGCGAGGCGGAATCGACGAGGAGCTCGCGAGCCATGACCGTCTTCGGCGGGAGGACTCCTGTCTCCCCGAACGCCTCCGCGAGAGCGAAGCGAAGGCTTCGCGCCGACTGCGCTGTGGGGACCACGACAAGAATGCGCGCCAGCGACTTCGCACCCGACGCGTCTGTGCGAACCCTGCCCTCAAGCCAGCGGACGACTTCGTCCACGAGCTTCGCCTTGGGGCTCAGGACAGAGCGGGTCGGGCGTCGCAAGGCTATTTCTTCTTTGCGGCTGTCGCGTTGTTGACGGGAGCGGACTTGACGAGCTCGACGATCTTCGCCGTGACCTCCGGATGCTCGCGCAGGTACTCGATTGTCGCGAGCGATCCCTGGGCAAGCTGCGAGTCGCCGAACGACAGCCAGCTGCCGCGCTTCTCGACCACGCCGCGTGCGAGCGCCGCGTCAAGGACGCTGCCCTCATAGGAGATTCCGCACGTGTAGAGGATGTCGAACTCCGCTTCGGTGAAGGGCGGGGCGACCTTGTTCTTCACGATCTTCACGCGAGTGCGGTTGCCGACGACCTGGCCGGCCGTGTTCTTGATCGCGCCGATGCGCTGCACCTGAAGGCGGCATGACGCATAGAACTTGAGGGCCTTGCCGCCCGGGGTCGTCTCGGGGTTGCCGAACATGACGCCGATCTTTTCGCGGACCTGGTTGGTGAAGATGCAGAGCGTCTTCGTGTTGGCGAGCACGCTCGTGAGCTTGCGCATCGCCTGGGACATGAGCCGCGCCTGGAGGCCCATGTGCGAGTCGCCCATGTTGCCGTCGATCTCGGCCTGCGGGGTGAGGGCCGCAACCGAGTCCACGACGATGACGTCGAGGGCGCCGGACTTCGCGAGCTGCTCGCAGATCGTCAGCGCCTCCTCGCCCGAGTTCGGCTGCGAGACGATGAGGTTGTCGAGGTCGACGCCGATCTTCTTCGCGTACGTCGGGTCGAGCGCGTGCTCCGCGTCGATGAACGCGGCGACGCCGCCGCCCTTCTGCGCGTTCGCGACCACGTGCAGGGCGAGAGTCGTCTTGCCGGAGGACTCCTGGCCGTAGCACTCCACGATTCGCCCGCGCGGAAGACCTCCGACGCCGAGGGCCATGTCGAGCGAAAGCGCTCCCGTGGAGATCACGGGTATGTCCTTCACCTCCTGGTCTCCGAGGCGCATGATCGACATCTCGCCAAACTCCTTGCGTATCTGGCTCATGACCGCGTCAAGCGCGGTGATGCCGGTCTTTGTGGATTCCTTTGCCATTCTGCGATTTCCTTTCCTTTCAGATTACCTGTGCTCGCGGAAGAACCTCTTCATGTCCTCCGCCGTCCTGCACTCGCAAAGCTTCGCGTAGCCGTCGTTCACCCTGAGGATGCGCGAGATTCCGGCCATGAGCTGCAGATAGGGCGTCTGGGCCTGGTCGTTCGCGAGAAGCATGACGATGATGCTCACGGGCCGCCCGTCGAGAGTGCTGTAGTCGTGTAGAGTGCCCTTCTCGCCCGCGCCCTCGTTGTCGACGATCGCGACGGCGCCGGCGACGCCCGTGACGGACGGATCGCGCCCGTGCGGGACCGCTATGCCGAAGTCGAGGCCCGTCGAGGACGACTCCTCGCGCTTCATGACGGCTGCCGTCGCGGAGACGACGTCCCTGACGTGGTTGGGGCACTCCTTCGCGATTGCGGCGACCATCGTCTCGAGCGCCTCCCTCTTGTTCGCGGCCCTGAAGCCGGGCAGCATCACGAAGCCCTGCAGGTATCTCAGGACGTCGCGCCCGGAAGTTGTCTTGTTGACCTTGGTCGTATCCTTGAGAAGCTTTTCGAAGTCGTCGCGGCGCATCGGCTTAGAGATGGAGCGCGCAAGGTCGTTCACCTTGCTGGCGACCTCCATCCACGCCGTCATCACCATCGCCTCCTCCTCGGGCGTGCACTGTATGAGGATCCGCTTGTCGTCGCAACGGACGGATATCTCCATGTCGTCCATCGCGATCTCCCAGATGTTGTCCTCCTTCGAGAGGAGCGACGTGTAGAAGCCCTCATCACGGAACTCGGCAACCAGCTTCGTCGTGACGTAGTCGGCGACGTTCGCCGTCTCCATCTCGAAGCATATCTCGCGCGATTCGATGTGGCTCGCCTTCGGGTGGCGAACGCCCTTGGCCTTCGGCTTGAAGAGCGCGACGAGCGCCGGAGGGGCCACGACGGTCGTGACGAGCGTCATGAGGATCCCGATTCCGAAGATCTCCTGGGTGAGGAACTTGGACGAGAGGCCGATGCCCGCGATGATGAGGGCGACCTCTCCGCGCGGCACCATTCCGGCGCCGATGCGAAGGCCTCCAAGCGCGTTGAAGCCGCAGCACATCGAAGGCACCATGCAGCCGAGCACCTTCGCCGCGACGGCGAGCACGGTGTAGATCGCGCCGAACACAAGGACAGGCATCGAGCAGAGCTGGGTCACGTCGACCATCATGCCCATCACGCAGAAGAATATCGGCACGAGGAAGGTGTACACCGGCGAAAGCGTCTCCTGGATCATGTGCTTCAGGTCCGTGCGCGAAAGCGCAAGGCCCATGACGTACGCGCCGATGATCATCGCGAGGCCCATGTACTCGAAGAAGCCTGCGAGGACGAGCGAAAGGCCGAACGCCATCGTCGCGATCACGACAGGGGATACGAACCATTTCTTGAGGTAGTAGGAGATCTTGCGGGCGGCGATGACGCCGATGGCGGTCGCGCCGAGCCAGACGCCGAACGCCTTGACCGCGACAAGCCCGATCTCGCCCCAGTCCATTCCGTCGGCCGCCGCGCCGCCGCGCATGTTCGCCGCTATGATGCCGTTGCCGATCGCAAGGACGATAAGGCCGAGGACGTCGTCGATCACGGCGCCCGCCATGATCGTCGTGCCCTCCTCGCTGTCCATCTTCTTCTTCTCGGAGAGGATGCGGGCGGTTATGCCCACGGAGGTCGCAGTCGACATTATGCCCATGTACAGCGGAGCCTCCCTGGTCATCGCCTCGGCGAGCGGGAGCCCCTGGAGGAACGCGAAGCTGTCGAAGAACCTGGGAAGGAGATAGACGGCGCAAAGGTCGCCGAAGACAAACGAAACCACGACGCCGCCTATGCCGACCATCGAGCCGACGAGCGAATACTTGAGGAACATCTTGAGGTTCGTCTCGAGACCCGAGAGGAACAGGAGGATCACCGAGGCAAGGGTCGCGATTCCGTAGAGCGCGGGGGATGCGGCGTCAAAGGCGACACCCGTCGAGGACGCGATGTCGCGGAGCGCCGCGCCGTGGAAAAGCCCCTCCGCGAAGAGTCCGTCGCCGAAGCCGATGCCGCCAAGCGCCCAGGGGCCGATCGCGATGCCGGCGGCGAGCTCGCCGAGGATCGAAGGCAGGCGAACCAGCGATGCAAGCATCCCGCCGAGCTTCGCGGCGAATATTATCACGCCGATCTGAAGGACGAGGAACATCATCTCCTCTGTTCGCGGCAATCCGAAATTAGGGTATGGCGGCGGCGCGGCATGTCCCGCGAATGCGCCGGCGGCAAGCATTGCGCCCGCCAGGAAAACCAGAATCTTCTTGTTCTTCATATCAGTGTCTTTCATCCGTTCAGGGAAGGCAGCTCCTCGACGATCGGCGCGGGCTCCGGCTCGATGGCGGACGCCGGACGCGGCGAGGGAAATATGAGGAGCATCAGCCACGCGATGACGGCGGTGACAAGCCCGACGATCGCGCCGAGCTTTATCCAGTCGCCGAACTTGATCGGGTGGTGGCCGTGCTTTTCGAGAAGTCCCGACGCGACGATGTTGGCCGTCGAGCCGACGACCGTGATGTTTCCGCCGAAGCATGCGCCGAAGAGGAGCGCCCACCAGAGGACCGAGTATTCGGCCGAGCGCTCCACGAGAGCCTGGATGACGGGCGTGAACGCCGCGACGAAGACGATGTTGTCGACGAACGCGGACCCGAGCGAGGCGATGACGATCACGAACGGGATCATTCCGGTCGCGCCGCCCTTGACGTGCTTGGTGAGGCTGTCGGCCAGGTTCTGGGTGATGCCCTGCTCGTTCAGCGAGCCCGCTATGGCGAAGAGGAGCATGAAGAAGAGGAGCGTCCACCATTCGACATCCTTCTCGACGTAGTGTCGGGCGCGATGCGGACGCCATATCATAAGGATGCCCGCCACGATGAGCGGAGTCATGATGAGGAAGGCGTTCTTGTTCGCCGCGCCGCCAAGCGCGAGGGCGTGCTCGATCTGGTGGTGGAAGGCTATCACCGAGACGGTCGCGAGAAGTATGAAGAGGCCCGTCCTGTACGGAATCTGAAGGACGGGACCGAGGCCCATGCGGCGATGGCGCGCCATTGCGAGCGTCATCTTCCTGATGTCCTTCCTGAACCAGACGATCGTGAGGAAGAGCGTCGCGACGAGCGACATGAGGGCGACCGGGGTCGCGCCGACGAGGAACTGCGCGAAGGTAAGCCCCGCCTTGTTGCCGATGAATATGCCGACCGGATTCCCGAGCATCGTCGCCGAGGAGCCGATGTTCGTCGACATCACGGCGATAAGGACGAACGGGTGGGGCCTCAGCTTCAGGGTGTCGCACACCTGGAAGACGAGCGCGAGAACGACCACGATCGACGAGACCTCGTCGACCACCGAGGCGAGGACGGCCGAGAGGACGCACAGGATCGCGGTGAACGAGACGCCGTTCATGTTCTTGCGGTTGATGATCGACTGGATGACCCACGTAAGGAAGCCGAGGTCCTTGAGGACGCCGACTATGATCATCATCCCTATGAGGAAGAAGATTATGTCGAGCTCCGTCGCCTTGAGGATGGACTGCAGCGTCATCGCGTGGGACGCGATCAGGATCGCGACACCGAGGAACGCCGCCGCGACACGCCTCTCCCAGAAGAAGAGCGTCGTCGATATCACGCCCGCGAAGACGGCAAGGGTTATTCCCTGCGTGAAGCCCGTCGCAAGGCCGCCAGACCACCCCCCTACCGAGACGAGGGCGACTATGGCCGCGAGGAGAAGAACTTTCGGATTGAACTTCATCGCCTACTCCCTGAAAATCTTGTTGAGGAACTTCGGCAGGCGAACGACGCCGACAAGCTTGCCGCCCTCGCGCACGTAGCACTTGGAGCTCCTGTAGCGCGTCATCTCGCCCGCGACCTGGATGGCCGGAGTGTCTGGCGTGACCGAGGGGAACTCCTTGACCAGTATCTCGCTGAGCCATGTGCGGCGCTCGTTCTCCAGGACCTGGGCGAACGGCTCGAAGTTCGCGATCGGCGAAAGGTCGCTCATCCAGAGGAGATACTCAGGCAGGCACACGCGAAGGAGCTCGCCAGCGCGGACGACGCCCTTGAGGTCGCCGTCGCGGTCGAGAACCGCGACTTCGCTCATATGGTTGCCTATGAAGGTGTCGACGCACGTCTGGAGCGTATCCGTGTCCCTGAGCGTTATGAACTCGCGCGACATTATGTCGGCGGCCGTTATGTAGCGCGGGAGGTACGCCTTGCCGCTCTCGAAGAACCTGTAGATGTCGCCAGCATTCGTCATCGCGGCGACGGTGCGCATCGTCGCGTCGTCCTTGAGGGCGGTCGTGAGCGCCCTGAGGATCTGCAGGTACAGGGCGGGCTTGTCGCGCGGGACCAGCATGAGGAACACGACGTGGACGGCCGACTCCTCGCCGGGCCACACAACGCCGCGTTCGCTCGTCGCCACGGCCACGCGCGGCTCCGAAAGTCCGTCGACACGCGCGTGCGGAAGGGCCAGACCGTCCATTATGACGGTGGATCCCTCGCCTTCGCGCTTGAGGACCGCAGCGACCGTATCGTCGATTCCCGTAGGAGGAACGCGCCCGCTGCGGTAGATCGTTTCGACCATACGGCGCACCAGTTCGTCGCGTGACATCTCACCGCAATGCGGAGTTATGTCGCCGGCGCTGAAGAAGTCCGTAAGCCGGATGTCAGCATTTTTTTTCACGGTGCAATTATACCAAAATCCGCCAGGCGGTTGCTACTTGCCGACGCAGAACCGGGAGAAGAGGGAGTCCAGGAGATCGTCCGTGTAGGCGGCTCCGACAAGACGGGCGAGAGCGTCCGCGGCGTTCCGGACGGAATTGGCCGCGAGCACCAAGTCGTCCTTCATCGAGGACAGCGCGGCCCCGGCCTCCGAAAGAAGCGACCTCTCGCGGTCGCTCGGCGTAGGCGCGTCTTCATCGGCGCTTGCGCCAAGGCTCGCAAGGCGTTCGACTATCGCGGACTTGAGCTCGTCGAGACCTTCGCCCGTAACGGAGGAAACGTTGAGCGCGCCGGCTTCGCGCGACATGTCGCACTTGGAGTGTACGCGCACTGCGCCGTCGACTTCGCAATCGAGGGCAAGAACGATGTCGGCCCTGGCGACGAGAGCCTCAGCGCGGCGGACGCCCTCCGCCTCGATTTCGTCAGCGGTTCCGCGAAGACCTGCCGTGTCCACCAGGCGGACAGGCCAGCCGCCTATGTCGAGCCACTCCTCGATGGAGTCGCGGGTCGTGCCGGGCGTCGCGGAGACTATTGCGCGGCTCGTCCCCAGAAGAGCGTTCATGAGAGAGGACTTGCCGGCGTTCGGCGGACCGGCCAGGACGACAAGCGCTCCGTCCCTCAGGATGCGCCCCTCGCTCGCACGCGCGAGCGCGCAACCTATTGCATCCCCTATCGCGGCCGCTTCCGCCGCGGCGTCCTCAAGGAACGAAGGCGGCAGGTCGCTCTCGTCGACATCGAGCGCATGCTCGAGCGTCGTGGAGAGGGCGAGGGCCCTTTCATACATCTCGCGGTACCGCTTCGCAGACGCTCCGCCCTGGCGCGAGAGCGCGTCATCCGCAGCGCGGGCCGTCTTGGCGTCAACGAGCTCTATCACGCCTTCGGCTTCGCTCAGGTCCATGCGTCCGTTGAGAAATGCGCGTTCCGTGAACTCTCCGCGACGGGCGAGGCGTGCGCCCGCGGCGAAGCAGGCGTCAAGGATCCGCCGCGCGGTCACGGTGCCGCCGTGGCACTGGAACTCGACTACGTCCTCGCCGGTGTAGCTGCGCGGCGCGGAGAATGCGAGGACGAGGCACCTGTCGAGAAGCGCGCCGTCGAACGAAAGCGTGCGGAGCGCCGCGCGCCCAGGCTCGGCCGGGCGGCCGGCGAGACGGCGGAAGACGGCGAACGCATCCGGCCCGGAAACGCGAACGATCGCCACGGCTCCCCTTCCGGGTGCAGTGGCGATCGCCGCTATCGTGCGAAGCGACTCGCTCACGAGTACTTCTTGACGATGGCCTCGTATTCGGCGGCCTGGTCCTCCATGGACTTGACCATCTTGAACTGCGTGCGGCAGCGCACGAGGTTGTGGTCGTCGTAGGCGGTGCGGAAGTACGTATCGCCGGCGAGGTAGTCCGTGAGGAAGCGAATGCCGATCGTAAGCGTGATGAGGCGGCCCGCGAAGGCGAGGTTCGCCTTCTCGGCGTCGGTCAGGAACTTGGCCTGCGCGAGGTAGCCCTTGACGAGAGCCTCGAAGTACTCCTTCTTGGAGTAGACCTTCGAGAGATCCTTCTCGTCCTCGGCCGCCGCGGCGGACGAGGTTCTCACCATGTCGCCGAAGTCGTAGAGCGCGGAGCCGGGCATCGTCGTATCGAGGTCGATGACGACGTTGGTCCCGTCGGGCGCGAGCATCACGTTGTTGATCTTCGTGTCGTTGTGGGTGATGCGCTCGGGTATCTCGCCCGAAGCCATCATGTTGACGATCTTCGCGGCCTCCTCGCGGCGCGCGTCGACGAAGGCGAGCTCCTCGGCGACAAGCGCCTTGCGCCCCTTGACGTCGGCGGCCGCGGCCTCGTCGAGAAGGCGGAGCCTGTCGACGGTGTTGTGGAACTTTGGGATGATCTCCCCGAGGCGCGGAGGCGGCATGTCGGCGCAGTCGTTCTGGAACTTCGCGAAGGCGCCGGCGACGAGCTCGGCCTGGGCGGGCTCTGTGACGAGGTCGGTCGAGGTGTAGCCTTCGAGGAACTCGTAGAGACGCCACGGGTTCGCGTAGCCCTTGACGACAAGCGACTTTACTCCCTTCTTCGCAAGATGCTCGGTGACGCGGATCACGTTGTCCTTCAGCATCTCCGGCGGGAAGATGTCTGTGTTGACGCGCTGCAGGATGTAGCGCGTCCCGGACTTCGTCTCGACCTTGAACGTGTCGTTGATGTGGCCCGAGCCATAGCGCGAAACGTCCGTCTGGTCGGTCACGCCCATGGAGGCGAGAGCGGCATCAAGCTGCTCCCTCGTATATTCGCGCGCGCTCATCTTACTTCTTCGCCTTCTTGGCAGGCTTCTTCGCAGGAGCCTTCTTGATGACGGGGATCTGCGCCGCGGCGACGGACTGGCCGAGACGGCGGAAGTGCTCGTCGGGAACGACAAGCTCGATCTTCTCGGCCCACTCGGGGTAGACGTCCTTGAGCATCGTCTTGGCGGTCTCGAGAATCACGTCGCCGCCGAGGCCGGAGGTCACGCGGCCGAGGAGCATCATGCTCGAGTAGTCGTAGAACTCGTTGTACCACGGAATCGCGTGCGCGAGGAAGCGGCCGATCTGGACGTAGACCTTGAGGGCGCGCTGGTCGCCCTTCTCCATCGCGGCCTGGACGACCTTGAGCCTCTCGGGGAGCTTCATCTCCTTCGGGAACTCGAAGCCGTACTTCTCGGCGAGCCAGTTGACGGCCTGCTGCGAGAACGCCATCGCGCCGACGCCGTAGTCGCCCGACCACTCGCAGCACGGAGCGTTGGGGTTGAAGTCGACAGGCGCGAACGCGAGCTCGGTGATTCGGCCGGTGAGCGCACCGCTCTGGTCGATGTAGCCGACGGCCTCGGAGGAGCCCATCGCGACGCCGAGGATGCCCTTCTTGCCCATCGTGATCATGCCGGCGAGGGCCGAGACGTCACCGTCGTTGTAGATCTCGAACGGAACGCCCCAATCGCGCTCTACGCGGAAGAACATGTCCTGCGCGACGGGATACTTCTCGGGGTTCTGCTCCTTGATCGCGCGGAAGAGCGAGGCGACGCCCATCTTCTTGCCGACGAGCGTGCCGGCGGTCGAGCCGCCGATCGCGTCGACGCGCGGCAGGGTCGCGGCGGCTTCCTTGAGGCCGGCGGTAAGCATGGAGTAGTGGTACTCGGGATCGGGGTTGTTGCGCGGATCCCACGGGAACTCCTTGGAGAAGACGACCTTGCCTTCGTTGAGGGCGGAGATCTTGAAGTCGCTCGCGCCAAGGTCGAAGCCGATGCGGCAGCCGTCCGCGACGGTCTTCACCTTCGTCAGCGTCTCGTGCATCTCGGGCATCTTCTTGAGGGGCACGACGACGGCCTCGACAGGCCTGCCGTAGAGATCGGAGAAGAAGCCATAGTCGAACTTGCGCGCACCCTTCTTCGTGTATGCCTTGGCGACGGGCTGGACGACAGCGTCGGGACCGGCGAGATAGAGCTTCCAGCCGCCGGCGGACCAGACGATGAACTTTGCGATGCGGTCGACTACGTGGCTGACCTTCTTCGCCGCCTGCGGATCGAGCCTCTGAGGAATGGGAAGGTCGTAGCGGAACACCTTACCGTCCTCGCGCTCCCACGCGATTGCGACGACATCGGCCTTCGCGCCGATTCCGTCATACACTTCCCAGAGCGCGCTCATCGGAGCGACGAACTCGCTGTTGCACTTGCACTTCTTGCACGAGCATGCCATGGCCACTTCTCCTTTTTTGTTTTGTTTTATTTTAGAATGGCTTTGTAGGAATTGTATCAAAGTTCTCTCTTTTCGGCAACCCCTGAGGAGTAGGAGGTGGGAGGTGGGAGGTGAGAGTCGGGAGTTATGAGTTGGGAGTTGGGAGTTGGAGAGAGTTGGAGTTCAGAGTTCGAGTTCGAGAGTGGAATTGGAGTCTTTAGTTTCTAGGGGGGGGGCAGACAGTAAGGGGAATGGATTAGTTAACCATGTAGAACAGGTAGAGCATGTAGGGAGGTTGGGAGTTATGAGTTATGAGTTGGGAGTTATGAGTTGGGAGCTGGGAGTTATGAGTTGGGAGCTGGGAGTTGGGAGTTGAGAGTTGGGAGTTAGACTGGAGGTTGCAATTTTCCTATCTCGAACTCGAACTCTGAACTCGAACTTCCTCAACTCTCAACTCACAACTCATAACTCACAACTAAACCTTCAATCCTACAACTACAACTCGTAACTACAACTTTCCCTCTATCTCTACCTCTATCAACTGTTGATAACCATTTAATAATTGTTGACATAAGTTCATATTTTTCCTCTTGACAAATTTTCACCAATCCAGAAAACCTCGTTTTTGCTTGATTTTTTGATGATTTGATAATTTTGACTGTCGCATAACTTTGTTTTATTTTTTGTTCACAATGTAGTGGATAATTTGATATACTCACGGCGAAGCCATGAGAGACAATACAATCGACATAATCATCGTAGGCGGTGGACATGCTGGTTCTGAAGCCGCCTTAGCGGCCTCAAGGATGGGCGTAAACACGCTTTTGGTGACATCACAATTCGACGCAACAGCCCGTATGCCATGCAATCCGTCCATAGGTGGACTGGCCAAAAGCCACCTCGTATACGAGATCGATGCAATGGGCGGAGAGATGGGAATCAACGCTGATGCCACCGCTCTTCAGGCGAAGACTCTCAATCGGAGCAGAGGTCCTGCCGTATGGGCAACACGTGCGCAATGCGCCAAGAAAGAATATGCAGATCGAATGCAGCATGTCATCCGCAATCAGTCAAATTTGACAGTCATTGAGGATGACGTCACTGAGTTGATTGTTGAATCAATCGGCACAGATGCAGCCAAATGTATCGGCATCATTACAACCAACCATGGCCCTATTATAGCTAATGCCGTAGTGATCACAGCAGGTACATCCTTACGCGGAAGGATATGGATTGGTAATGACCACCAGGAAAGCGGCGGTGATGGGCGGCCAGCGATCAATCTTCTTTCTACTTCGCTATGCAATCTAGGCTTCGAATTGATACGCCTAAAGACCGGTACACCGCCTAGACTAAAAGCCACTTCATGCGACTTTTCCAAGTGCGAACGACAGGATGGGGAAAATCCGCGTCCACTGTTCCACGTGGAACACTCATCGGTTTCGAGAGGTTTACATACATCAATGTTCCACGTGGAACACAACCTGTCGGACAATTGCTCAACTCATGATATACAAATGTTCCACGTGGAACACCCATCAAGCAGCCACATACTTACTGATAATCGAATGTTCCACGTGGAACATAATGGTAACGGAGGTACCGACAAGGAACTAGGCATCAGCCAGCACAATGATTTGTTCCACGTGGAACAATCTACGGGATGTGATAATGGTACAGACCGTGGTGAGCTGTTCCATGTGGAACAATTAATGCCTGAACTGCCATGTTGGCAAACCCATACGACAGTCAAAACACATGAAATAATCAGGTCGAATTTGGCTCGCTCAGCCCTTTATGGAGGGGCAATTTCCGGTACAGGGGTAAGATATTGCCCTTCGATTGAGGATAAGATAGTCCGCTTTGAGAATGCTTCGCAGCACCATGTAATGCTCGAACCAGAGGATTCGGCAGGTACTATCATTTACCCTAATGGACTGAGCTGCAGTTTGCCAAAGGATGTCCAGGAGTCGATGGTACGAAGCGTGCCAGGTCTCAAGCATGCAGAGTTTCTGGCCTACGCGTATGCAATCGAATATGACGGTATTGATGCGCGCGAATTGAAACATACCCTGGAATCAAAGCGAATATCTGGGTTATTCTTTGCCGGGCAGGTCAACGGTACGACTGGATACGAGGAAGCTGCCGCTCAGGGATTCATAGCCGGCGTGAATGCAGTCTTTAAGATTCGGGACGAAGAGCCACTTATATTAAGCCGACATGATGCATACATCGGCGTTATGATTGATGATCTAGTTACCAAAGGTACAGATGAACCTTACCGGATATTCACAAGTAGAGCAGAAAGACGATTGCTTCTTAGACAGGATAACGCCCGATATCGTCTTAATGAAGCAACAAGCCGGATTGGAATCAGAAGCAAATCATTCATCGATGAAACATCCTCCTATATTGAGCTTCTTGATTGCGCATTCAAATCAAATTCTAAAATTGACAACCCGTACCTTGCGAATGAGCTTAATATTATGCGACATTACGCACCATACATAGAACAGGAAAAGCGGAGTGCCGAGAGGGCCAAGGAAGACGAGAGGATTGCAATTCCGAAGTGGCTGGATTATGACAAATGCGTAGCGGTGAGATTTGAGAGCAGGGAAAAGCTGAAGAAGTTTAGGCCGGAGACGCTGGCGCAGGCATCGCGAATACCTGGGGTGAACCCAAGTGACGTAGCGATATTGGCCATCATCATTAAGCGCGGGCACGTATAGGGATAGCCGACTCCGGGCGGGCAGGCACCTCGGGCGAAGTGCATGCGAATGTTCTGCAGTAAAAGGCCGGATGGACGAGGAGTTATATACAGAGACAAAGTTATAAACAGATGGCTGTTGATAACTTGTTTATGCGTGAATATTACTCATTTATGAGAGTATCGGAAAATTATGGTATCATATGAGGCTGAAACTTGCAAAAAAGAGAAATCAAATGAGCGACACGATGGAAACACAAGCAAAAGCAGCCTGGAACAAGGCTACGGATCTCTATGTGTCCACACTGTCGTCCCAGGAAGAACGTGAGCAGGCAAGACGTCACTTCTCAATGGTAACGTCCATATCCGAGTCGAAGGGTCACTATACTGTCTATACGGGGAACAAGTTCGCTGCCGAGCTCTTAAGGGACACATATGGGACAAAACTCAGAAACGCACTGGTACTGTCCGATGGCGGAGAGAACATTTCGCTCGATTTCCTCTTCGACGAAAGCGCAAAGCCTACGATAGTCATACCGCAGAGCAGGAAGACAGAGCAGCCCCAGAGCGAAAGGCAAAACCACTTTGTTTCCACAATGCCTCTCGATGAGGACTATACGTTTGACGAATTCGTTACAGGCCCGTCAAACAGCTGGGCCCATGCCGCCGCAAAGGGTGCGGCCAAGGAACCTGGCAAGAAGGGCTACAACCCGCTATTCATACACGGCGGCACCGGCTTGGGTAAGACACACATCATGCAGGCCATCGGCAACGAGATCAGACGCAAAAAGCCTGATGCCTCGGTTTGCTATCTTACGGCAGAAAGATTTCTTAACGAGTACGTCAATGCCCTGACAAGCTCTACGATGCAGCAGTTCAGGGAAAGATACAGGAAGATAGACGTGCTCCTTGTCGACGATATCCAGTTCATGAGCAGAGGCAGGGACTTCCAGGAGGAATTCTTCAATACCTTCAACTCTCTGCATAACGACGGCAAGCAGATAGTGATGACTAGCGATGTCGCTCCGAAAGACCTGCCTGGGATAGAGTCAAGGCTCATATCCCGTTTCGAATGGGGAATGGTTCAGGAGATCGAGCAGCCAAGCTACGAGACGCGCCTCGCAATTCTGAAGAAGAAGTCAGAGGGAATGGATCCTGCCGTTCCCGAGGATACCTTGAAGTTCATAGCCCAGAACATCAAAAGTCATGTTCGAGCGATGGAAGGCGCTCTGGGCAAGGTGAATGTAATGATGCACCTTGACAGGTCCATCAAGATGAACGACGATATCCTGTCCCATCTTCTGAAGGACTTCATAGAGAAGGAAAAGAAGCAGAAGAAGGTAACCATAGAGGAAATACAGAATGCAGTGGCATCAAAGTATTCTGTCTCCATGGCACAGATACAGTCTTCCGAAAGAACTGCATCTCTTGTGACACCAAGGCAGCTTGCGATGTACATAGCGAGAAAGTTCACCTCCAAGAGCCTTCCTGAAATCGCAAAGCAGTTCGACAAGACACATGCGACCATTCTTCACGGAGTGAAAACCATATCCAAGAGACTCGATGTAGAGCCTGAACTCAGGGAAAACCTCATTTCGATCATCTCGGAATTCGGCTATACAATGGAGGACAGCATAGGTTGACTTGATGTCGATAAAGTGTTGAACCCTTCGATGTTATCTACAGCAGAACTGAAATGTCAAATGGAATCAACCGGCAACCATAACGGAAATCAACAGGGCAGCATCGATGAAAGCCTTGCGGCACAAGGGGAAAATGACTTATCAACGTTGTGAACATACCTACTGTTACTGATATAGAGACTCTTTATCTAATTAAAAGTATTTGATACAATTAACAACTCAAGCCCTCTCACAGGACAAGAAAGGAATGAAATGAAATTTAACATCGTGCGTTCGAAGTTCATCGAGGCTCTCAAGCCTGTGCAGAACATTGTCGCCGGCAAGGGATCTCTTCCGATTTTGCAGAACGTCATGATAGAGGCGCGAGGGGGCGACATCAAGCTTACCACAACCGACCTTGACATTTCAATAAAGAGCACTGTTCCCTGTGAAGTGGCCGAGGAAGGAGCTTCCACCCTTCCTGTCAAGCTTCTGTTCAGCCTCATAAGCAAGGCCCCCGAAGGAAAGGTTGAAGTTGAGATAGACGGCGACGAGAAGGCGATCATAAGGGCGGGAAGCGCCAGCTACAAGCTGAACGGAAAGAGCGAAGCTGATTTCCCGAAGCTTGGAGGGGATGAAGACAGCTGCGATTATTCCATGCCTCGCCAGACGCTTCTCGAAATGCTTCGCAAGACTGCATACGCAGCTTCCCAGGATGATACTCGCCGTACCCTGAAGGGTGTGCTCATGAGTTTCAGGGATTCCAAGCTTACGATGGTCGCCACAGATGGCCGTCGCCTCGCTCTCGTTGAGCGTGAAATGGAATTTCCCAAAACCTCGGAGCGCGACATAGTGCTTCCTTCAAAGGCTGTGCAGGAGCTTCAGAGACTTCTTTCCGGTGAAGGTGATGTGAAGATAACGGTCCAGCAAAGCAAGATAAGCTTCAATCTTGGGGTTGTGCAGATATACTCGAAGCTGATGGATGACGCCTATCCGAACTACCGCCAGGTCATACCGGCCAACTGCAGCCACGTCATCACGATAGACCGCCAGCTTCTTCTGGACGCGCTCGAGAGGGCAAGCGTAATGACGATGGACGAGGCCCACTCCACGAAACTCATCTTCGACGCGAACAGGCTTACCGTCACCTCGGCCGCGAGCGAGATAGGCGAGGCGAAGGACGAAGTTCCGATCAAGTACGCTGACGAGACGATTGAGATAATGTTCAATCCCAATTACGTGATGGATCCGCTGAAGGCTATTGACGACGACGAGATCACGATAAATCTCAACAACGGTCACTCTCCAGCCGTAATCAAGTGCTCCATACCCTTCCTTTACGTTCTCATGCCTCTTAGGATAAGCTGAGCAGATCGATGAAACTGTGGACAGACACCAACTACCCGATAATAGTCTCCTGCGCGAAGGAGCTTTCGCGCTGGACTGAAATCGAAGTCAGGGACCTTGGATACAAGCCGATAGAGGTGACCGAAAACACTGTTGTGGTTCGCGGGTCGATGAGGGATGTGATGAATCTGAACCTCAGGCTGCGAACTGCACATCGCGTGCTTGTGCCTCTTCTGCGAACCAGGTGCCGCAACATACGAGACCTTTACGAATCGGCCCTTTCTATCGACTGGGAAAACCTGATGGAGGCCGATGGCTATTTCTCCGTCTCTTCAGTCGTCCACAACAATACGGTCCGCGACACAAGGCTTCCGTCGCTCTACACCAAGGACGCCATAGCCGACAGGATGCGCGAGCGCTGCCAGCGCCGTCCCGATTCCGGCGGCGATAACATTGGTTCTGCAGTTTTCGTATACTGGGAGAAGGACGAGGTGATCATCTATCTCGATACTTCAGGCGAGCCTCTTTCGAAGCGCGGATACAGAAAGATACCTGGATCCGCGCCTATGCAGGAGACTCTTGCCGCGGCGTGCATCATGGCCATGAACTGGAACGGAAAGGTTCCTTTCCTCTCTCCGATGTGCGGTAGCGGAACTCCTGCGATAGAGGCTGCGATGATTGCGATGAAGAAGGCCCCAGGAACATTGAAGGGGCATTTCGCGTTTCAGTCGATCAAGGGATATTCAAGGATCATTCCTGGCGAAAAGGCGCCGCGTGTTGCTCCACGCCAATGGGCAGGTGCGTCTCCCGAGCAGATATGGAAGGAAATGGTCATCACGGCGACCGAGGAGGAGACTGCTGAAGGGATTCCCCGGATCGTCGCCACCGACATCTCTCCCGAAGCCGTCGAGAACGCACACTCCAACGCAATTGCCGCCGGAGTCGCGCCCTTCATAGAATTCAAGGCCTGCGACTTTGCCGATTCTCCGATACCTGAAGGGAAAGGATGCGTGTTCTTCAATCCTGAATACGGAATCCGACTCGGTACATACGAGGAGCTGGCGCCGGTGTACGAGCGCATAGGCACTTTCATGAACGAAAAGTGCGGCGGGTGGACTGGAGGTCTCATAACCGGCAATCCAGACCTTGCCCGCCTCGTAAACCTTTACTACAAGACAAGGGTTCCGTTCTTCAACGGCCCGATCGACTGCCGGCTCTTCATATATCCCGGCTGCGAACTGAAAGGACAGAATGTATCATGAGGATGGAAGAATTTCTGGCCCAGACAATACTCGATGCAGCCAAGGGAGAAGACGAGCCTGCCACTGAAGAGGTCATTGAGCAGACTGAGGAGAAAGTCGTAGTGCAGGAACGCGCTCCTGCCGAGCTGGACGTCCAGAAAGTCGTCGTCGAGGAACTTGCCGTCGACAAGGCAAAGCTTGAGGAAAAGG
>Ga0265298_10002161_pt1 | contig 27905 bp, 21 predicted proteins | sample AusTroGonzalo_MG_3_FD_193486 | JGI IMG/M metagenome (GOLD analysis project Ga0265298, IMG submission 193486) | Bovine rumen microbial communities from tropical cattle in Woodstock, Queensland, Australia - Gonzalo_01 | ecosystem: Host-associated > Mammals > Digestive system > Stomach > Rumen ...
CCATTATGTGGAAATCTGACTACCAAAATTGTTGGATTTCTATTTCCAATTCCATCAGAGGGATGGGGATATTCGCTCTAAAAATCATATAAGCCACACCAACAGTATACTATTTTCGGTATAGTGTTGGCAATGGCAAATCTACGCCATCGCTTCCCATTCCGCCCCAAAACCCGCCCAAACCCTTGATTTTACGGCCTATCGTGGGGTCTGTCCCCAAGTTTTGGGGTAACGGGGAATGGGGAATGGGGAACGGGGAACGGGAAAGCTGACTAAAAAAATTTTCGTCCACCCCGACTTTCCGCCCTCCGCGCCCTTCCCCACCCCCGCGCGGGGCTAGGCAGGATTTGCCGGCCCTGTTAAAACCCGTGTATCACACCCTCGCTTTTAGACGCGGGATTTCGGCAGAGTCCAGTTTCGTGAATGCGAAACACTTCCAACCAAGATCTTTCAACGACGCTCCAACGAGATATAAGGTTTTGTCATCGATTACAAGAAACCTGTCATGGAAGTTCTTGCTGACGGTGATTGTCAGCCCGCCATGCTGCGCGTTGAACTTGGCGGTGTCACTCGCCGAAATCTTGTTGCCCCGCCGAGACGTAACAATCTCAACCGTCACGCCCTTCGCCTTTTTCGCAAGAAGTTCAAGCGTCACGACATCCACCCAACTGTCAATAAGAAGAATCGACTTCTTCGCAGACAGGATGAACTTGGCGGCAAAGACATGCGCGTCAAAGACCTGTCCGTTGTAGAACACGCCCCGCACCGGCGGCTGCGACGTCTGCACAAAGAAATCGACCTTGTCCTTCAATTCAACAATATCCTGATCATGCTTCGCAAGCCGTCGATCAACCTTGTCCTCAAGTTGGTTCAACCGCTGATTAACCACATATCCGCGGAGCATATACTCCTTGAGTACACGCGTGGCCCATTGCCTAAATTGGATGCCCAACTTCGAATTGATACGATAGCCAAGAGAGATTATCACATCAAGGTTGAAGTACTCAATGTCTCTAGATACGGCCCGGCCGGCCTCAGTTCGAACTGTTCGAATTTTTTGAACAGTTGCCCCATAGTCCAATTCTCTTGTTCCATAAATGTTTTTAAGGTGATACGAGACATTTGATTTCACGACCCCGAACAGCTCGCACAATTGCGCCTGCGTCAACCATACAGTATCGCTCTCCAAACGCACATCAAGCCGAACAGTCTCGTTCGGCTGATAGATGACTATTTGATTCTCGCTCATTGCCTATTCCTTTCCATTGTGCCGGCGCATTGCGCGACCGAACGCCGGTCACAGGGTACAATACGCCTATGGCGCATTTTTGGAATAGGCGATGCCTCGCCAAATGCCGCCGACGCTTAGGCCGCGCATATCGCGCTCAAGCCCGCGGAGGAAGCCTCCTCCTCGCGTTCCAAATCGGCCGCCGTGGTTCCCGACGTCAACGCCCCCTCCCGGACCGTCCGCCCACCCTTCAGGCTTTTCGATTCGTTCTCAGCAGGACTAGATCAGTTTCAACCCACGGCTTTCAAGGCTCCCGTTCGTACCTCCGTCGCCACGGAGTTCAATTCCGGAGAGCACACATATATTATACCACAAAAATCAGCCTTTTGCCTGCCTCACAGACAGCACCTCGGCAATGTACATGATGTGCAGATCGTCAGCCGAAGAGTACCACTTCTCGAACGGCGACCTGTCGATGAACGACGCCTCCGTCATCGGCTGGCGGTAGAGCGTCGAGCTCATTTACATCTCGAACTTCTCGATCTTCATTTCGCCACAGTCGTTGATGATTGCGACATTCTTGACGAACGGCTCGGAAGCCGAATGAGCCGCGAGCGCAGCCTCGTCGCGCCAAGTCTCGCAGATGAGGAGTATGCCAGGGCGCGTCGCGGACGCGAACACGTCGTAGGCGATGCATCCGTCCTGCTTGAGCGAGGCGGCGGTCAGTTCCTTGGCGGCGGCAAGAGCGTCATCGAGACGGCCTTCCTTGGCCTGAAAGAAGCAGTTGAGTCTAAGCATGGTTGTTTTCCTTTCTTGTCGTAGTCATTCCGATTCTTCCTGCATATCGAAACAAAAGTAGTTTAACATAGTCTGACAGGCCAAATCAATGGTGAAGTTATCATGACTTCACTTGCACCAGAGCGAGCGGATGTGGGCGACGGAGCGGCGGAGGGATTCTTCAGAGACCTCCTGCGACGGCTCGAAGACCACATGGCGAACATTTTCCGCAAACTCCTTGAGCGCGGCAAAGTCAACCTTCCCGTCGCCGGGAGCAAAATGGTCGTCGTTGAAATCCACGACATCGTTGAGATGCATCCCCGCAAAGAAAGTCCGCGCATATTCGCCAAGCTCGGAAATCTTCACCTCGCCGCGCCAGCCGTGCATCTCTCGCACACGATCATGCCCCGTGTCAAACCAACCACGGATCGGCGCTCCCTTGAACTCGCTTACGATCTTCGGAAGCTCCCATTCCGCGGGGAAACCCTCGTAGTACGGAAGGTTCTCGAGAGCGAGCGTCACGCCCTTCTCTACAAGGCGCGGCGCAAGATCGGAAAGTGTCTTCATAAACGCGTCCAAAAGCCGCTCGCCGCGCTTCACGCGGCGCTTCGAGGCGCGCGCGAGCAACTTCACGTAGGGCGCAGACTTGACGTCGCCCTTGTTCTCCTTGAGGACGTTGCGGAGATTCCCCGAGTCAATGCGGTCGAAGATGCGGTCAAACGCGACACGCCCCGCGTGAAGAACCACGGTGTCCGCACCCATCTCGGCGGCGAAGTCAATGTTCCTCGTCACCTGGAGAACAGCCATCTTGCGCCCTTCATCGTCAAGCGTCGCAAGCTGGTATAGCTCTGGATATCCATGCGGAGCCGAAAGCGGAACAGGGCAGAACGCATGGACGCTCCCGACGGGAATCTTGTCAAGCATTGACTTGAAGCCGGCGACCTGCTGCGCCGTCGTGTGGAAGCCAAGCTCAAGCTCCTCAAAGCCGAGCTCGAGCGCCTTCTCGGCGATTTCGCGCCCGTCGTCAATGCTGCGGTTGCACCAGTTCGTAGAAAGGGAAAGCTTCATTTCGCAATTCCTTTCAAGCGGGCCACACGAGCCGATCGGTAAGATTGACAAGCACCGCGTCGTCGGTAAGATACCGCTCGCTCTGGCGAAATGCGTCCTCCACCGCAGCGACATTCTTGAACGCCTGCTGGCGCGGAAGCTCGCCCTTCACCATCCAGCCACGGACGAACTTCATAATCGTCTTGTAAAACGCCTTTCGCGCAAGCGCGACATCCTCTGGCTCGGACTCTTCCTTGACCTCGGCCAACACCTCGGCAAGCCGCTTCCCCGCCTGCGCCTTCTCGAATATGCCAGAAACGCCACGCGAAGAGAACACTTCCTCTATCGCATCGAACGCGTCGCCCTCGAGAACGCCTTCCGAAAGCGGAAGGTCGATGCGCTGCGAGCGCGAAACAATCGTCGGAAGCATCGCGTCCGGCTGGTCGGTCAAAAGGAGGAAAAGCGTCTTTGGCGGCGGCTCCTCGAGAGTCTTTAGAAACGAATTCGCGGCCTCGGTCTCCATCCTGTCTGCGCCGACAACGACGCCGACCTTCCAGCCGCCAGAGAACGCCGTCGCGGACATGGGCTCCACGATGCGCTCTCGCATCGACTTCACGTGGATCGTCCGAGATTTCCCTTCTGGCTCGAGCCACGCAATGTCGGGATGGCACCTCGACTCGACCTGCGCGAGCTCTTTCGGGAAGAGCTTTCTGAGAAGCCGCTCGGTAAGCGCGTCACATTGGCCGCGCAAGTCGCCGCACACGAGATATCCATGCGCCGCATGCCCGGTGTCAATCGCGTGGGAGATCAGAGCATAGGCGTCAGCGACTTCCATACCCTCTCCCAGACTTCGTCTTCGGTTCCAGACGCATCAATCGTCGCGATCCGCGACGGTTCCGCCGCGGCCATTTCGAGAAAACCCTTCCTGAGACGCGAATGGAAATCGTCGCCCGCGCGCTCTATGCGGTCCGCCGTCGTGTTCGTCGACGCCTCGCGGCCGCGCATTCTTGCCCGAGAAGTTTCAGAATCGACGTCGAGAAGGATCGTCCTGTCGGGCTTCAGCCCTTCACAGGCAAAATCGTTTGCTTCGCGAATGATATCGAGCGGAAGCCCACGACCGTACCCCTGATAGGCGAGCGTCGAATCGCTGAATCTGTCGGAGATAACCCAAGTCCCAGCTTCAAGCGCGGGGCGGATCACGTTCCTAACGAGCTGAGCGCGCGCGGCGAGAAAAAGAAGAAGCTCCGCCCTGTCACAAGGCGGGTCGTCCGTTTCGTCCTTTAGGAGAAAACGGACTTGCTCCGCAAGCGGCGTGCCGCCCGGCTCGCGCGTAAGGAGGACTTCTATGCCCTTCTGCTCCAGCGCCGCCTTGAGACGCCGCACCTGCGTGGACTTCCCGCAGCCCTCGCCACCTTCAAACGTTATGAACTTTCCCCGTGCCATCATTCGTCCACCGTCTCGTCTCTCTGGTACACGGGAAGTTGGCGGAACGGAACCGCGAACGCAAGGATAGTCATCGCCGTCGCGTACGGCTCGGTCCTCTCGCCGCCATGCTCAGGCCAAGCGCCACTTGAACGCTGGCGAGGCAAATACGTATCGTACATCCATTCCGAGAACTCCTTCCAGTTCTCGCCGCCTATCTGGAAAAGCCCCTGGGAGGCATAGTAAAGCCCGTAGTACGCATACCCCTCGTCTGGAAGCTTCTCACGATACACCGACATGAGGAACTTCGCCGCGCTCAGCGAATCCGGATCCTCGTGCTTGCCGCAGAGCTCGAGGCAGAGTATGCCGGCGCCGGAGAGCGTCACGGCGTTCTGGTCGGCGTTCTGGTAGCCGAAGCAGCCCTTTTCCTTGTGGTGGTGGCGATGCATGTACTTGACGGCGCGCTCTATCGCGCTTTTCGGGACCTGCGCCCCGTTGAGCCGTGCGGACCTGAGCGCCATCAGGGCCCAGCCAGAGCAGCTCGTATCGGACTCGGACGTGTCGGGCGTGTAGCGCCAGCCGCCGTCGTTGTACTGGCTCTTCTTGACGTTCTGCGCGTCGAGAATCACCTTGATCGCCTTGGGCAGGGCTTCGTCTATCTGCGCCTGGCGCTCTTTCGAGACCATGCCGGAGACTTCGGTAAGAAGAAGCGTCGCAATCGAGTGGGCGTACATCTTGCCATTGCCGACCTTCCCGAAATACCCGGTCTCGTCGCGGTTTGAGAGAACATAGTCGAGGGATCGCTCTATCAACTTCCCGTATTTCGCATCCCCTGGGACATGCCCTGTCGCAAGGCATGCCATCGCCGCGAGCGCCGGAATGGCAACGGTGTCGCCGTGCTGCCCAGGAAAAGCACCGGAATCCTTCTGCACGGCAAGCAGATACTCGAGCCCGTGTTCGATCGCAACATCGACTTTGTCTGGCTCCTTGGCCGCCACGGCAACAAACGACAGAACGCCGAGCGCCACGGAAAGTGTACAAGCTACATAACGTCTCGTCATTTCTTTGCTCCTTCGTTAAGTGCCTTGAAATAGTCGCGGACGAGCCCGCGGTACTCGGCGGGCACGTCGTCAAGAGAGTCGATTTCCGCACCTGTCCCAGACTCGCTCTTCATCTTGAACCAGTCTTCGTCTTCGCCTTCGTCTTCAGGATTGATGTATTGGGCTTTCTTGTTCTTCTTCCCGGGTTTCTCCTTGCCGGGATTCTTTGACGGCTTCACATCTTTGCTTGACTTCGATCCTTCCTTGTGCTCTCCACTTTCAGAAGACGACTCGCTGTTGGAGGAATCGCTCTCGAATTGATCCATCGACATATTGTTCTGGCGAGCCTGCTCGTTGGCCTGGTTCTGCATCTTCTGCGCAGCCTCATTGGCCTTTTGCGCGGCATTTTGCATCGCCTGCTGTTGAGGACCTTGCTGTTGGCCTTGCTGCTGTTGCTGCTGACCCTGTTGTTGCTGACCTTGCTGCTGTTGCTGGCCCTGCTGTTGCTGCTGGCCTTGTTGCTGTTGCTGACCTTGCTGCTGTTGACCCTGCTGTTGTTGGTCACCTTGCTGTTGCTGGCCTTGCTGCTGGTCCCCTTGCTGACGCTCGCCTTGCTGGTTCTCACCCTGTTGTTGCTGGCCCTGTTGCTGCTGGTCGCCTTGCTGACGCTCGCCTTGCTGCTGTTGACCTTGTTGCTGGTCACCTTGCTGCTGTTGACCCTGTTGCTGGTCGCCCTGCTGACGCTCGCCCTGCGACTGATCACCTTGTTGGTTCTCGCCCTGCTGATTTTCGCCTTGCTGACGCTCGCCCTGCGACTGATCACCCTGCTGGTTCTCGCCTTGCTGGTTTTCACCATTGGCCTGGCGCTGGGCCTCTGCCGCCTCCTGGGCTTCGGCAGCGGCCTGCGCGGCCTGCGCAGCTTCTTCCATGGATTTCACCATCTCGTTGAGATCGTTTGCGTTCTGCGCGAATTCATCGTTCTTGGTGCCCATCTTCTGCTGCGCCTCGTCGAGCTGCTGCTGTGCCTTCGCGAGAGCGTCCTTTACATCTTGAGTGTCGCTCTTCGCCCCCTCCATGTCGCCCTTTTCCATCTTGTCTGCGGCATTCTTCGCGGACTCTGCCGCCTTTTCGGCGCTCTCGGTCGCCTTTTCGGCGCTCTCGGAAGTCTTATTCTCGTCCATTTCCTGGGTGCCGGCCTGCTTCTCGATGTCCTTCGTAAGCTTGTCGGCTTCGCGCGCGAGGTCGGCTATGTCCTTCGCGAGTTTCTTCTCTTCCTCGGCCGCGGCCTTCTTCGCGGCGGCATCGCCGCTCTTCTCGGCCTCAGCCGCCTTCTTCTCGATCTCTTCCTGCTTCTTCTCGAGTTCCTTGCCCTTCTCGGAAAGCTCCTTCGCCTTCTCGATCTGCTTGTCGAGGTTCTTCTCAAGGTCGTCCTTGATCGCGTCCTTAGCGTCGTCTACGAGCTTCTTCTCCTCCTCGGCAAGCGTCTTGGCGTCTATCTCGTTTTTCTCGGCAAGCTCGGCAAGCGCCTTCTCCCTCTCCGCGAGATCCTGCATCTTCTGGAGTTCCTCGGCCGCCTTTGTCAAGATGTCGAACTTGCGCTTTGCGTCCTCGAAGGCCTTAATCGCGGCTTCCGTGTCCTTTGCAAGCGTCTTGCACGAGCTGCTTTTCTCGGTCCAGCGCGACAGCAGGAACACGTCCTCCGCGCCTTGGCGTATCGGCGTCACGTGCTTGTCGAGGACCGGCCTGAACATCTCGGCGCCCGTGTCAAGACGGCTGTCGAGAAGCCCGTCGATGAACTCTGAAAGAAGCCCTTCCGCATTCTGCACCTCGGCTTTCGCCTTTGCGCTGGACTTCTCTGCCTCGTTGCGTTGCCAGGCGTTCTTCTCGGCATTTGCGTAGCCGCCGCCCGCACCCTCGAAACACCGTTTGGCGAGTTTCAAATGGTCGAGAATGTTCTGCATGTCCTTCTTCGCGCCCTCGATCTGCGCGTTAAGCGACTGCCGACCGAGCGACTTCGCGTCCTTCGCGCCGGAGCGGGTCACCATGATCTCGGGCGTATAGGCGACGCCGGGGCCGCCGAGTTCAGCCGGAAGGTTGTCCTCGACCTTGATACGGAAGCGCACGACCGCGGCGTTGTTGAACCCGCCCGACACGAAGTAGACCACATGGGAGCCGTTCCACGAGACGTCGCCTGACTTCTCCGCCTCAAGCTGCTTGTACTCCTCCCATGCGCCCACCCCGATGCATGCCTCGAGCGTAATCCGCGCAAGCCCGAAATCATCCTTTATGTCGTACTCGATCGGGAGACTGCCGTTCACGGGAAGCTTGATGTCAAGCGTTTCGGGCGAGACGAGCTTCACTTCCGGCGGCGTGTCCTTCACTATCGTTATGGACGCGGACTCGATCTGGTTTGAAAAGCCATTGGAATCCCAGACGACCGAACTCCAGCCGCCCTCCAGGCCGCGCTTCAGGTCGAAGGAAAAGTCAAGCCGTCCTTCCGACTCGACGCCAGGGACAGTGATGTCGCCAGGGAGCGCGAGCGCGCCGTTCACGTCGGCACGCGACGGCTTTACTGACACGGTGATCTTCGACCCTTCGAGCCCAACTATCGACGCCGAGTTCGTGTAGGTGTCCGGCGGGCGGCCGGTGTACTCCGGATGGCGCACCTCGATCTTCCTCTCGGAATAGCTCGGTTCCGGCACGACCTCGACCCTGTACGCCCGCGTCAGCGCGCTGCCGCAGCTGATGCGGTAGTGGAAGCTCTTCGTAACGCGCGGATAGGAGAACGAATATATCGCCGGCCCCTCCGCGCCTTCCTCGGAGACGCGGGCCATCCGCTCCACCGCCTCGCCCTTGCCGTCGAAGCGCGTGCGCACGAAGGCGCGCGACGGGAAGCCCTCGCTCACCGCCAGCCCAAGCGTAAGCGGCGTCCCCTCGAGCATGACCTTGTCGCCTGGAGTGACCTTTAGCGACGAAGCGTAAATGTTGTCGACCTCGGCAGCCGGGACGAGCGCACGCGTCGCAAGGCGAAGCGTCGCATCTGGGAACGCGGCAAAAAGGAGAACGAGTATCCCGACCGCGATCGCGGCGGCTATGAAGCGCGGCTTCACGGTCCTTCCCGTGAACTCCTTCCTCGGAGAGACCGTCTGGACATCCTTGACCGCATCCTTGGTGATCTCCTCCATGAGCCGCGAGGACGACGTGAGGTCGCCTGACTGCGCAAGCTCCACCACCGTGGAAAGACGCTCCTCAAGCTCCGGGTGGTTGCGCTCTATGAGGGCTGCGATCTCGGCCGCCGTGAACTTGCGTCTCATCGGCTTTATGAGCGCGAGCCAGCCGACAGCCGCGGTCGCGCCAACACAGCAGGCCCAAAGGAGCCAGCGAACCCACGAGACGTAGATTGTCACCATCGCGTCGATTGCCATTATCGCAAGGACAGAGGCGACGAATACGGCGAGCGTGGCGCATGTGCCGCGCACAAGAAGGATGCGGCGGACCCTGGCCACGCTCTCGTTGAGCTTGGCCGCTATCTGAGGTGGTATATTCTCGTATTTCATAGCGTCATGCGAGAGACACTCGTTTGCGCAGTATCCACTCGGCGGTGAGAAGTCCTATGATGATGAGGAATAGCGGCGGCAGGCACCAGAGATGGAATTCCACGCGGTCTGATATGCGCTTTGAGCCGCCGCCGAAGTCGCTGTCGAGGGCGATGTACTCGGAGGGCGTGAGGACCTTTCCCCCTGTTGCGGACGCAACGCGCTCTACGTGGTTGCGCGTCGACGTGGTGTCGACCTTCTCCGCGGGCTGCTTCGCCGTGACCACGACGAAGCTCGTCTTAAGCTTTTCCGCCGGATAACGACGACCAAGCATCTCCTGCGCCTTGGGGCAGTCAAGCCGAACCTCGTAGAGCCCCGGCGTCGTACAGCCGTGTATCTCGACTTCGTAGAGCCCGTTTGAGTCGGGGCGCTTCTTCGCGTTGAACACGGACATGCGCGCACCGCCGTTTGGAACCCGGACGAGGATGCGTGGATCGAGGCCGTCGATCCCGTTGTGCTTCTCGTCAAGGAATCGGACAAGCGCCTTCACGGGCTCACCGGCGCCGTATCTAAGCTGGTCAGTGCCGAGGCGGACGTACATGTTGCCGCTTCTAAGCTTCTCGCCGGCGCCCCAGCGCATTATCTGCCCCCAGAACCTGTGGTGCAGCTGGTCGCCCGTCTTGGAGCGGAGACGCCACATCGAGTCTGTCGTCAGCATCAGGACCCTGCCCTTGCCTTTCGCGCCGGCTATGACGAGCGCATTGCGCCCCTGCTCGCCGCGCATGTCCTCGAGACGCTTCAGCGCGGCCTCTGGATCTTCTTCGATGGTGGCGGCGATAGACTCCGCGACTGCGCCGGCGACCTCGGAGCCGGACTCCTTCTTGGTCTTCGCGTAGGCAAGGATGTCAGCGTCCGGCTTCACGCCTGCGATAGGCAGCCGCCAGTGGAAATCGGGTATCTCGGCCCAGATGTCCTCGTTCTCGGACGAGGACGAGCTCTGGTTCATGACAGGGTGGCCGCGCCCCGCCGCCGCAAGCTGGAAGACAAATGCGTCTTCGGGCGCGACACGGCGGCTCTGCGGCGACGGCTCGTACTCTATCGGCATCAGGTCGCGGAGCTTCTGGTTCGTGATGGAGTACGGCATGTACTCAGAGCCGGAGATGAGGACGAGAAGCGCGCCTCTGTCCTCGACATTGTACCTAAGCTGCTCGATGACGTCTTCCGTAAGTACGTCCTCTCCGATGTCGCCCACTATGATGACGTCGAACTGGCGCCAGTCGTTGTCCTGTATCGGCCATCCGCCGGCCTCGGACTGCCCGAAAGGACGCGACGCGCTCGCATACTCGAGAAGCTTCGGCTGGATGCCGTAGATTGAATCGGGATGGACGAGCCAGTCCTGCAGGTGCACGGACTTGTCGCGGCCGTAGAAGAGGTTCCTGAGGTATCGGTATTCCCAGCGCGGGCGACCGTCGACAAGCAACACGTTCGTGCGGTCGTCGGAGACGGCAACTTCGAGCTGGCGGTCGTTGTTGTCCTCGAAAAGCTCCCCGTCGACATGCGTCACCGAGAAGCCGTAGCTATAGACGCCCTGATCCTTCGGGATGTCGGTGAACTTGAACTCCTTCGACCAGTCGTCGCCCTCTACGGTGAACTCCTTCTCGTCGAGCTGCCCGCTCTCGTTGGTGAAATGGAGCTTCGCCTTGCGTCCATTGGCGCGCGTCGCCGCGACGCGCACGGTGAAACGCACCTTATCGCCGAGGAAGACGGACTCTGGAGAATCGGCGGTCGCTATCGCGAGGTCGAACGGCTTCACGCTGCCGCCGACAAGCACTGTCGAGACCTGGATGCCGTATCCACCGATCTTGCGGGAAATCGACTCGACGCCGGCGTCGCCGTTGTGGATGCCGTCGCTGAAGATGATTATCGAGGTTATCTCCTCTGCCGGGACCTCCTTGATCGCAAGTTCGAGCGCCTTCGTGACATCGGTAACCGAGCGGAAGTTCTCTTCCTTTGCGTCGACCGGCTTCTCCTCGCCGATCGACTCGTCGCGCAGGAGCCCGTTTCCAAACCGGAAGACGTCGACTTCGTATTTGCGGGCAGTGCGCTTCAGGAAGCTGTTGTCGCCACCGACGGCGATGAGACGCCTAACCATCTCCGCGCGCGTCATCCCGTCGTCAGGGAACTTGTCGAGCTTGAGGGCGGCAACGATGTCCTTCTTCTCCGCATCCGTCAGCAGCATGTCCTTGAAGTGCATCGACGCGGAATCGTCGACAAGCACGAGGACGCGCTCCTTCACTGTGCGTTCGCGCTCGCCTACGATGACCGGCTGCATCAGAACGAGAAGCGTGACCGCCACGGCCGCCATTCGGCACGCGACGAGGATCTTCGCCGTCCGAGGCGGGACACGCGCGCACTCGTGGCCGTAGAAGGCGCTCACGGCCTCGATTGCGAAAGCGCCGAGGACTGCCGCGAAAAACAGCGACCAGGGCGTCGCGAGGAACATCATGCGGCCGAGAGTCTGCAGAACGAGCCAGCACGCGATCGTCCCGAGCGGCACGCTCAAGAGCCCCCTGTACCATACGTTGAGCTTGTTCGCGGCGAAGCGCTTCACCGCCAGATGGCAGGCGACCCACGCCGCGACACCAAAGACGGCGAGCAGCGCGATTATCCACAGCGCCATCGTCTCGGGGAGCAGATCTGTGCGTATTACGTTCTGATCCATGATCCCTCCGTGTCGATTATGTCGCCTGTGCGCCTGTTTATCGCGATCCAGCGCGCGATCGCGGGCTCCGCGACGAGGAACAGGAACGCGACGAATGCGAGGACGCGCCAGACCTCCTTGCCGAAGCTCTGGCCGCCAATCGCCTTTATGACGTCTTCGTCCTTGATGGCCTGGGATATCTGAACGTAGTTGCAGAGGTCTGAAAGCTCGTTCTGCGAGATGGCCGTCATCGTCGACTCCTCGACTCCAGACGAGACCGTAAAGCGTATCTTGCCCTCGAAGTCAATCACGCCGCGACAGGTATCCTTCAGCACGTCGGGAATGGTGTTTACGGTGTATACGCCAGGGATGACGCTCCTGGTTATGCGAAGGAACAGACCTTCGTCGCCCTGGAACATCTCGGCATAGAACGTCTCGCCGTGTGGATCGGCCATCTCGACGACCTCGCCAGCCCCTTCTACGCCGGCCGCGCTCGTAAAGAAGGCAGAAGGCGGAACTTGCCCGCGCTTGCCGTTCGGCATCTGCCAGTTGAGCGCGACGAACGCTCCTCCGCCGTCCTCCTCGAACCGGCCTTCAATGGCGTAGGGCTTGTCCTTTTCAAGCTTGACGGACGATTGCGCGCGAACGTCCTTGCCGCCGATCTTGAGCCAGAAGCGGTCGTCCACATCCCACCAGAACTTGTAGTTGCCCGTCTCGGGAACCTTGATGACGCCACGCCAGCGCGCGGACCAGTTATCGTTGGGGAATTCCTTCAGCGGCCCGCCGCCGCCCCAGTTGAACGCGATGTTCTTGTCGACGCGCGAGACTGGCTTGCCGAGGCAGCCGATCTTCGGGAAATAGTACCCCATGATACCAGACTCGCCGGACACCTCGGTCCCGGCAGCGCCACTCGCCACGAGCAGCGTAAGCCCCTCTGCGGGGCGGACGTCGAGCGAGACAGATGCAGGACGCGCAAGAGAGTAGGCAAGCTCGTGCACCATCGGCACGAACCCGCGCTTCGAGACTAACCCGGAAGCCGCGTCGAAGAGAGCGGCCGTCTCGACCACCATGCCGCGGCCGAAATTGTGGTAGAGCATGAACGGCGAGCCGTCGGCGAGCTTCGCCACCACCACGGCGTTCGACGACCATCCTTCTCCAAAGTCCAGCACTCGTTCAGGCATAGCCGAGCCGAGGTCGGTGCCGTTCCTGAACCTCGTGAACATCTCGCGGAAAGCGTCGGGGTCGAGCGGAGACTCGTTCTGGCGCCATTTGCCGAAGGGCGCGGGGAGGACCTTCCTGCCTTCGAACTCCCACTCGTCGAAGAACTTGCCGTCGGCTCCTGGCGAAGGCATGACGAGAAGCCCGCCTCCAAGCGAGACAAAACGCGCGAGCGCGTCGCGCGTCTCGTCGGAAAGCCGCCTGACGCCGGCGAGCACGACCGCGGAGAATCCGCCGAAGCCGCGGCGCCTGCCGGCGGTCGTCACGTCCTCGACGACAGTCTCGAGAAGGAATTCCCTGCCCTGCGCCTCTCCCGTGAGAGCCGCCATCTCGGGACGGAGCGCAAGCCCAGTGTAAGTCGAGGAGCGCTTCATCAGCGGCGCGCCCGGGCTGCCTTCGACGAGAAGGACCCGCAGACTGTCGAGAACCGGCATCGCGTACTTGTAGACATCGTCTGCCGGCAGGTCGTCGCCAGAGTCGACCTTCGCAGAGACGATTGTGCCGCCTGGCTTGGAGAAACGGTGCGTAAACGTGAAAGTCTGCGATTCGCCGGGCTCGAGCTGTCTCAAGTCACGCGCCTTCTTCACTTCACCTTCGGCCGTGAGCGACACGCCCTTCGGCGTCACGGCCTCGGTGCCGGCATTGACAACCGTGACCTGGAGATTCACTTCGCGGTCGGTGCCAACAAGGTCCCTCGACGGGCGCACGGCGCCGACGGCGAGGTTTCTCATGGAGGTGGGAAGCGGCAGCGTGCGCCACGTGACTATCGGCTGGGTCTTGAGCGACGAGAAGACGCGCCCTATCGTCTTCCAGCGCTCCTTGTCCTCAAGCTGCCAGCCGACGGTCTGGCCGTCGCCGACGATGACGATTTGCTTGACGGCATTGTGGCCCGCGGCGAGAGTGACCGCCGCCGCAGTGAGGTTGCCCGCGATCTGCATGGTGCCGTTCGCAGGGTAAAGACGGTCGAGCGTCGAGAGGATCACGCGCTTGTCGGCGATTGGCACGGGGTTCATGACCTGCGGCACGGGACCGCCGACAATCACGGCGAAAGACGTGTTGCGCGGGGCAAGCTCGACGTACTTTTTCGCCTCCTCTATCGCGCGCTCGAAGTTGGACTTCCCGTCGTTCATGATCGACATCGACGCGGACCCGTCGATTATGAGGACGACGTCCTTTGTCGCGCCGAGGCCGAAGCGCTTGAGGTTCAGCTGGCGCTCGAACACGATCGTCGCTATCGACAGGACGAAGAGGAGTATGCCGAACGCCATCATGCAGAGCCGGTGCTTCGGATAGCGCCAGAGCGCAAACGAGATTCCTATTGCGACGATGGAGAGGAGCATCACGGGCATCGTGACCGCCCACGGGACTGGAGAGTCGGGCCTCACGAACGGACGCGCGAACGCAAGCGCGAGAAGCCCCACGGCGAGACAGCGGCTCGCAAGCAGGAGAATGTCCTCTAGAAGCACCTTCCTCTTGCGCTTCTTCATCGTCTTGTCGAGGAACAGCCACGCGCCCCACTGTATCTTCCTTGCGTTCTTGCGGGTGAAAATCTGGATGATGATCGGTATCGCGACGGCCGCGAGCGCGAAGAGCATAGCCATGTTTATGAACTGCATGGCCTACCTCCCCCCGCTCCGCCTGCGCGACAGGTACTCGACGAGCGCCTTGTCGAACGGTATTTTCGTGTTCATCGGCGCATAGTCCGCGCCTGTCTTCCTGACGCCGTCTCCGATCTTCTTGAGAAACGCGTTGACCTGCTCGAGGTAGCTCGCCCTGATCGACTTCGCGTCGATCATCATCTCGTCAGGCCCCTCGAGGTTCTCGAAATGGACATGCCCGTCGAAGCCGAAAGTGAGCTCCTCCTCTGCCATCACGTGCAGGACGACGATCTCGTGCTTGCGGTACGTGAAGTGGTGGAGCGCCTTTACGAGTCCGTCGGCGTCCGAGGTAAAGAGGTCGGAGATCACGATCACGAGCCCGCGAGAGGGAATCCGCTCCGCGATGTCGTTGATAACCGGCGCGGGGTCGGTCTCGCCGCCCGGCTTGGACTTGTCGAGAAACTCGAGGATGCGCCGCGTCTGCGAGGCAGACGACTTCGCGGGAAGGTACTCGCGTATCTTCGTGTCGAAGGTGACGAGACCGATCGCGTCCTGCTGGCCCGCGAACATGTAGGTGATGCCCGCCGCAAGATATCTAGCGTAGTCGAACTTGGTAAGCTTCTGTCCGTCGAGCTCTGCCGCCGCGTCGCCGCCGTAGGCCATCGACCCCGAACAGTCGAGGAGAATCGTCGTGCGGAGATTCGTCTCTTCCTCGTACTGGCGGATGTAGAGACGGTCCTTGCGCCCAAGCACCTTCCAGTCGAGCGTTCTCAAGTCGTCGCCCGGCATGTACTGGCGATGCTCCGCGAATTCTACGGAATTGCCCTTCTTGGGCGAACGGTGACGCCCGGATATGAATCCGGACTTCATCGTGCGCCCGAAGAACTCGCAGCGCGAAATGGTCGCCGTCGTCTTCGGCGGCAGCCACTTCATATATCCTGGACTCTTCATCTCACCTTACAACTGACTCCTGACTCCTATGCACTGACTCCTGACAATCAGATCTCGAGATCGAGAGTCGGCTTGAGTTCCTTCAAGAGCATATTGACGAGGTCGTCTGACGTCACGCCCGCAGCCTCGGCAGCGAAGGTCGTGATCACGCGGTGGCGGAGAACAGGCATCGCGACCGCCTCGACGTCCTTCATCGTGCAGTGGTGGCGGCCATGGAGAATCGCCCACGCCTTCGCAGCGGTGATGAGCGAGATGCCGGCACGCGGGCCTGCGCCCCAGCCGACGAGCTCCTTGACGAAGTCCGGCACGTCCGGCTCCTTCGGGCGCGACATACGCGCGAGCGTCGCCGCGTACTGAATGACGTGCGGCGCGACGGGAACGCGCTTCACGACGTCCTGGAGCTTCTGCACCGTCTCGCCGTCGAGGACCTTCTCGAGCTTGACCTTGCGGTTGGAAGTGACGTTGCGGATAATCGTCTCCTCGTCCGCGGCGGACGGATACTTGACGATGATGTTGAAGAGGAAGCGGTCCATCTGAGCTTCAGGCAGCGGGTACGTACCTTCCTGCTCGATCGGGTTCTGCGTCGCCATGACGAAGAACGGCTCTGGCAGGTTGTACGTCTTGGTGCCGACGGTGATGTGGTGCTCCTGCATCGCCTCGAGAAGCGCGGCCTGCGTCTTCGGCGGAGTACGGTTGATTTCGTCGGCGAGAAGCATGTTCGTGAAGACAGGCCCCTCGACGAAGCGGAACTTCCTGCCGCCAGACTCCTTGTCCTCCTCGAGGACGTCGGTTCCCGTGATGTCGGAAGGCATCAGGTCAGGCGTGAACTGCACACGCTTGAACTTGAGGTCGAGGACCTGCGAGAGCGTGGCGATGAGGAGCGTCTTGGCAAGCCCGGGGACGCCCATCAGAAGGACGTGGCCTCGAGCGAAGATTGCCGTCAGGACGAGCTCGATGACATCCATCTGGCCGATGACAACCTGGGAGAGATTCTCCTTTGCGAGATTGAACTTGTCGTTCAGGAGCTTGATCAGCTCGACGTCGTCGGCGCTCATCTCGGGCGGGGGCGTGTTGTCGACCTTGATCGCCGACTTCTGGGGCGGCGGAGGCGGAATTGCGGGCTTCGGCGGCGCGACGACCTCCTTCTTCGGCTCCTCGATCTCGATCTTCGCGCTGACGCTCACGCCGAACTTGATGCGGTCGCCGGACTTGAGCCCAACCGTCGTTATCTTGTTCCCGTTAACGTAAGTGCCGTTCGTCGACCCGAGGTCCTGGAGCATCCATGCGCCGTTCTTGCAGCACATGAACGCGTGGAGCGACGAGACGTCGGGGTCCTGGAGCGCGAGCTGGCACTGGCCGGGATCGCGCCCGATCTTGACTCCCTGTTCGGGGAGCGCATACGCCTTGGTCTGGTTGTTGCAGGTTACCGTGAGCTTGGCTTTCATTGTCGTTTCCCTTCAAAATTAATATCAGAGCCCAGCGACCTTTGGGAGCTTCGCGAAGCTGCGCTCTAAGTCTTCGTCCGTCGGCTCGTAGTCGCTCATAGTTCCATCGTTGAACGCCTCGTACGCCTTCATGTCGAAGTAGCCGGTGCCGGTGAGCCCGAAGAGGATCGTCTCCTCCCTGCCCTCGGCCTTGCACTTGAGCGCCTCGTCGATCGCGGCGCGAATCGCGTGGCTAGACTCCGGCGCAGGGAGGATTCCCTCGACACGCGCGAACTGCTGGGCGGCCGCGAACACGTCGGTCTGCTTCACGCTCACCGCCTCCATGAGCTTCTGGTCATAGAGCTCGGAGAGAGTCGAGCTCATGCCGTGGAAGCGAAGTCCGCCGGCGTGGCTCGGCGACGGAATGAAGTCGGCGCCGAGCGTGTACATCTTCGCGAGCGGGCAGATGCGGCCGGTGTCGCAGAAGTCGTAGGCATACTTGCCGCGCGTGAACGACGGGCAGCTCGCGGGCTCGACGGCGACAATGCGGTAGTCCGCCTCGCCGCGCAGCTTCTCGCCCATGAACGGCGCAATTAGACCGCCGAGGTTCGAACCGCCGCCGGCGCAGCCGATGATCACGTCGGGCTTCACGCCGAGCTTCCTGAACGCGGCGCGCGCCTCGAGGCCGATGATCGACTGGTGCAGGAGAACCTGATTTAACACAGAGCCGAGCACATAGCGATAGCCAGGCGTCTTGACCGCCACTTCGACGGCCTCGGAAATAGCGCAGCCGAGCGAGCCGGTCGTGCCGGGATGCTCGGCGTTGATGAGACGGCCGACATCGGTCTCCATCGACGGCGACGGAGTCACGGCCGCGCCGTAGGTGCGCATAACCTCGCGGCGGAACGGCTTCTGCTCGTACGAGCACTTCACCATGAAGACACGGCAGTCGAGCCCGAAAAACGCGCACGCCATCGAGAGCGCCGTTCCCCACTGGCCCGCGCCCGTCTCGGTCGTAACGCCCTTGAGCCCCTGGGCCTTAGCGTAATACGCCTGCGCGACGGCTGAATTGAGCTTGTGGGAGCCCGAGGTGTTGTTGCCCTCAAACTTGTAGTAGATCTTGGCTGGAGTGCCGAGCGCTTCTTCAAGGAAATATGCCCTCACGAGAGGCGACGGGCGGAACATCCTGTAGAAGTCGCGGATCGATTTCGGTATCTTGAAAAGCGGCGTAGTCTCGTCAAGCTCCTGCGCGACCAGCTCGTCGCAAAATACGTGCGAAAGGTCCTCTGCCGTGCAGGGCGCCCCAGTCGCGGGGTTCAGGAGCGGAGCGGGCTTTTTCTTCATGTCCGCGCGCACATTGTACCAACATTCAGGCAGCTCGCTTTCTTCGAGATATGTCTTATATGGAATCGTATTCACAGACTTCTCCTTATGATAAAATTATACCAAAAACAGCCCTGCTCTACACAGGGATTTTTGCGTCAAATCCGTTGTATGAGTTCATGGCCTTGTCGGGTCCTTCCGAGATGACGGAAGCCACCGCCTTCGAAGCCGCCTCAACGACGTTGTTCATGACTGCGCGCGTCTCGGGATCGAACTTCCCGAGCACGTGCCCGACGACGTTTGACTTGTCCTTGCCGACGCCGAGCTTAATACGCACGAACCCCTGCGTGCCGAGGCGCTCGATTATGTTGCGGATGCCGTTGTGCCCGCCGCAAGAACCCGCCTTGCGTATGCGGAGCTTCCCAACGGCGAGGTCGATGTCGTCCTGGACTACGACAAGGTCGGCCGCAGTCGCGTTGTGGTACTTCACGACAGGCGCGACAGACTCGCCCGAGAGGTTCATGTAGGTCTGGGGCTTTACAAGAAGCACGCTCTGGCCCGCAAGGGTCGCCCGCGTCATAAGGCACTTGAACTGCCGCTTCTCCTCCCAGGCCGCACCGCACTCTGCGGCGATGCGGTCAACGACTTCGAACCCTACCGAATGCGGAGTATTCGCGTACTGCGCACCGGGATTCCCAAGTCCGACTACGACCTTCATTCGATCATTCGTGGTTGAAAAGATCGTTGATCGACTCGTTCAGATGCGTGCGGCGAATCGCCTCGCCAATGAGCGGCGCGACGGAAAGCTGCGTGAGCTTGAAGGGAAGCTTCGCGGGGTCAAAGCCCGCGCGGAGCGGAATCGAGTCTGTCACGACGAGTTCGTCAAGCTGGACTTCCTTCATAAGCCGTTCTACGCCCTTCTCGGTAAGCGGGAAATGCGAGACAAACGCGTGCACCGACTTCGCGCCGTTGTCGCGGCACATCTTCGCCGCGGCAGAAAGCGTGCCGCCGGTCGCGGTCATGTCGTCGATCATGATGACGTCGTGGCCCTTCACGTCGCCGACGACGGAAAACGCATCGACCGTATCGCCGCCCGTGCGCTGCTTCGCGACGATCGCGAGACCGCACTTAAGCTTGCGGCTGTAGCCGTAGGCCGTCTTCGCCCCGCCCGTATCGGGCGCGACGACGATGGGGCTCGCCCAGTGCTGGTCGCGGATGTACTTGAGGATCACGGGCTCGGCCTTGAGGTGGTCAAGCGGGATGTCGAAGAAGCCCTGGATCTGGTTCGCGTGGAGATCCATCGCGATGACACGGTCCGCGCCCGCCTTCTGGAGCAGGTTCGCTATGAGGCGAGCGGTAATCGGGACGCGCGGCTGGTCCTTGCGGTCCTGGCGCGCGTAGCCGTAGTAGGGGAGAATCGCCGTGATGCGAGCGGCCGAGCCGCGCTTCAGGGCGTCCATGATTATGAAGAGCTCCATGTACGCCTCGTTCGGCGCAGGCGACCCAGACTGGATCACGAACACGTCGCGGCCGCGAACCGAGTCGATTACCTGACAAAATGTCTCGCCGTCGGGGAAGTGCTTGATGTCGATCTTGTCGAGCGGGTGCCCGAGGTAGTTAGCAACCTTTTCCGCGAGCGGCAGGTTCGCCGTTCCGGAAAACACCATAAAGTCATTATTCATAAAGTCATTCCTTTCAGCAATGTGTATATTATATCAAAAATAGCGTGGCGCATAAACCCAGCCCGTATAAACAATATGCTATACTATGCACAATGCAACGGCTCGACAAGAAAATACTTGAACTCTACCCCGACTTCTCTCGGTCGCGGATAGAGGGGCTCGTCAAGTCCGGGCACGTAACGGTAAACGGCGCAACTGCAGACAAGGCGGGGATGAAGGTCTCCGATTCCGACGAGATAGAGGTAGAGATTCCGCCACCAGTTCCTGCGATTCCCGAGCCAGAGGACATTCCACTCGACGTCGTTTTCGAGGATGACGACATGATAGTCGTCAACAAGCCCCCAGGAATGGTCGTACACCCGGCGCCAGGGCATTTCTCGGGAACACTCGTAAACGCCCTTCTCCACCACTGCCCCGCGCTCGCCGGAATCGGCGGCGTCGCGCGCCCCGGAATCGTCCACCGGCTCGACCAGGACACTTCGGGGCTCATCGTCGTAGCGAAGTCGCAAAAGGCGATGGAAGGACTCACCAAGGCGTTCGCGTCGCACGCAAACATTGAGAAGACATATCTTGCGATAGTCCACGGTCGCCCGCGCCTCGACTCAGGGAGGATCGAGAACCTCATCGGGCGACACCCCGTGGACCGCAAGCGCATGGCAATCGTCGAGAAGAACGGAAAGGTCGCAATAACAAACTGGCAGGTCGCGTCGTCGTCGGGAAGCAAGACGGCGAACACTTCCGCGGTCGTCTGCCGCATCGAGACGGGGCGCACGCACCAGATCCGCGTTCACATGGCCTCGCTCGGCTGCCCTGTCGTAGGAGATCGCACATACGGGAAATCCGCTCTCGACAAGCGCCTCGAACCGCCTCCCGCGCGGCAAATGCTCCATGCGTGGAAGCTTGCGCTGTGGCACCCGACCAAGGGCGAGAAGCTTTCCTTCGAGGCGCCGATCCCCGAAGACATGAAGCCATACGCAAAGGCAATTTTGGTATAATATTTGTCGATGAACGAAGAGATAGAACGCCTAAAGAAAAGCCGCAACGCGGTAATACTCGCGCACAACTACTGCCGCGCGGAAGTCCAGGACGCAGCGGACTTCACCGGCGACTCGCTTGAGCTCGCGCGCAGGGCGACGCAAGTCGACGCCGACGTGATAGTTTTCTGCGGCGTCTACTTCATGGCAGAAACTGCGGCGATACTAAACCCCGAAAAGACTGTCCTTATCCCCGACCCGACAGCCGGCTGCCCCATGGCCGACATGATAACCGGCGCACAGCTTCGCGAGCTCAAGGCAAAGCACCCCGGCGCAAAAGCCGTCTGCTACGTGAACTCGACAGCCGAAGTCAAGGCCGAGTGCGACATCTGCGTCACCTCGGGCAACGCCGAGCGGGTAATGGCGACCTTCGCGCCAGACGACGAGATAATCTTCGTTCCCGACCAGCATCTCGGCTCGCACATAATGGGACTTCTCGGGCGAAAGTACATACTTTGGCCCGGCTACTGCCCTACTCACGCCGCGCTTACGGCGAAGTCGATAGCCGACGCGAGGGCCGCGCATCCAGGCGCCCCAGTTATGGTCCACCCCGAGTGCGCTCGCGACGTGCGCGATGCGGCTGACGAGCGGCTCTCCACAGGCGGGATGTGCAAGTTCGCGCGCGAATCCTCCGCGAAGGAAATAGTCGTCGGCACTGAGGTAGGCATCCTACACCGGCTCAGGGCCGAAAACCCCGAAAAGACTTTCTACCCGGTAAACGACCGACTCGTCTGCCCGAACATGAAAAAGACGACGCTCGAAAACCTCTCCGAAGCCCTGCGCGAGATGAAGACGCGAGTCACAGTACCGGAAGAGACGGCTGTCCGCGCACGCAAGGCGATCGAGGCAATGCTTGCAATTGCATAGCCACGTGAGCACGGCGCGCCAATTTATGGTATAATACGGCAATTTTTCAGGAGAAAATTGATGCATCCCTATCGTACACATACATGCAACGAGCTCCGCGCCTCTGACGCGGGCAAGACTGTTCGGCTTTCCGGCTGGATGTTCCGCCTCCGCGACCACGGCGGCATCCTCTTCGTGGACCTCCGCGACCACTACGGGCTTACGCAGATCGTCGTCCATCCTTCGCGCAGCTTCTTCGGCCTCGTCGAAAAGGCGCACCTTGAATCGGTCATTACCGTGACGGGCGAGGTGAAGCTGAGGACTCCCGACACGATCAACCCCGAGCTTCCCACTGGCGAAATCGAAATCGAGGCGAACGAGCTCGTGATGGAGTCGGCCTCGCAGGTGACGCCCCTCTACATCCCCGACGAAAAGGCAGACGAGAGCGAGGACGTCCGACTCCAATATCGCTTCCTCGACCTTCGCCGCGAGAAGCTCCACAAGAACATCATCCTCCGTTCAGAAGTCATCCGCTTCCTTCGCGAGCAGATGTGGGAAAAGGGATTCCACGAGTTCCAGACGCCGATCCTCACGGCCTCGTCGCCTGAGGGCGCGCGCGACTATCTCGTGCCGAGCCGCATCCACCGCGGCATGTTCTACGCCCTTCCGCAGGCGCCGCAGATGTTCAAGCAGCTCCTGATGGTCTCGGGCTTCGACAAGTACTTCCAGATCGCGCCGTGCTTCCGCGACGAGGCAGCGCGCGCCGACCGCAGCCCCGGCGAGTTCTACCAGATGGACATCGAGATGTCCTACGCGACGCAGGACGAGATTTTCGCCGTCGTCGAGGATGTCGTAGGCAAGACCTTCAAGAAGTTCTCCACGTGGGAGTGCACCGAAGCGCCGTGGCCGCGCATCAAGTACCGCGACGCGATGATGACGTACGGCTCGGACAAGCCGGACCTCAGGAACCCACTCAAGTGGATCGACATGTCCGACTTTTTCGCGAAGGCCGACTTCAAGGCGTTCGCGGCGTGCGTCAAGAACGGCGGGCTCGTCAAGGGCCTTCTCGTAAAGGGAATCGTCGGCGTCGAGACAAGGACTTGGTTCGACAAGCGCGAGGCGTTCGTCAAGGAGAACGGAGGCAAGGGCCTTGGCTACATCAGCTGGACTAAGGAAGGCGAGCTTAAAGGCCCCATTGCCAAGTTCCTCTCCGCCGACCAGCTCGAGGAGATGAAGAAAATCTCCGGCTTGGAGCCGACCGACGCGCTCTTCTTCATGGCCGCCGACGTCGACGAGTGCAACCGCCTTTCGGGGCTCGTTCGCACCGACATCGCGGACCACATGACGAACGACATCCGCGAGCACAACGTCTACCGCTTCTGCTGGATCGTCGACTTCCCGTTCTTCGAGAAGGATCCCGAAACCGGCAAGATCATCTTCTCGCACAACCCCTTCTCGATGCCGCAGGGCGGGCTTGAGGCTCTCAACACCAAGGATCCGCTGACGATCGAGGCGTACCAGTACGATGTCGTCTGCAACGGCATCGAGCTCAGCTCGGGCGCGATCCGCAACCACCAGGTCGAGGTCATGTACAAGGCGTTCGAGATCGCGGGCTACACGAAGGACGACGTCGTCAAGAAGTTCGGCGCCCTTCACCGCGCGTTCCAGTTCGGCGCGCCGCCCCACGGCGGCATCGCCCCTGGCGTCGACCGCATGGTGATGCTCCTCACCGACACGCCCAACATCCGCGAGGTCATCGCGTTCCCGATGAACCAGAAGGCGCAGGACCTTCTCATGGGCGCGCCGAACTACGTGACCGAGCAGCAGCTCCGTGAGCTCCACATCAAGATCCGCGGAACGGGCTCGGAAGTCGAGCAGAAGGCGTAAGCCAGCTAAGATCCACGCGGGTGCTTATACAGCGTCCGACCCTACGAGGACGGCGAGAGCCGTGATGTCGTCGGATTGCTCTGCGCCCGCCGCAAAGTCGTCCAGGTCTCGCTCCAGCTTCTCGACAAAGCCAGCCGGCGTGTCCTTTGCGTGCGCGGACGCGAACTCCAGCAGCCGCTTCTCGCCATACTGCTCGTGGTCTGACCGTTCGGCCTCGGTGACGCCGTCCGTGTAGGCCAGCAGCTTTGTACCCGGCTCAAACACAGTCTCCTGCATCACATACCTATATCCGTCCATGATTCCGGCGGCGACATTGCGCTTCGCCGGCAGGAACTCCGCGCCACCGCCTGGCCGCATGACGACGAGCGGCATGTGCCCCGCGTTGCAGTACTCCAGCCGCCCGGAAGACAGGTTCAGGCGCCCCACGAAAAGAGTAACGAACATGCATGCGCTGTTGTCTCTGCAGAGAAGCGCATTGACGCGGGCGACGATCTCGTCCGGCGGCAGGCCCATGTCCGCCGCCATGCGGAAACCAGCATCCGCCAGGAAGGTGAACAGCGCCGCGGGTATGCCCTTGCCCGACGCATCGCCCACCGCGAAATAGAGAAGACCATCCTTCTCATGGAAGTCGTAGAAGTCACCACCTACCTCCCGCGCAGGCCGCAGGGTCGTCCCGAGGTACGACGGCGCCTTGCGCGCCAACACGCTCGACTGGATCTTCCGAGCGATTCCGAGCTCGCTGCTGAGACGCTCGTTGGCCACGGTCGCGCGCTGGAGTCGCGTCGAGAACGACCATGAGACGAAGAAGATGAGTCCGAGTCCGACGATCGAGAACAGCGCTATCCGCAAGACGAGGCTGCGCGCGCTCTGCAGTATGTTGGACAGGGGGCAGATGAGCTCCACCGTCCAACCGTTGCTGGCCTTTCCGGCTATCATCACCGTGTTTTGCGCCGTTGTGGCATCGGCGGGAGCGTCGACAAGCGGCTTGCCCTCCTGCGACAAAAGAACGGTGTAGGAGTTTGGATACGGCTTGATAGTCGCCATGTGGCGCGTCAGGTCGTCGAGCGCAACGTCAGAGGTGAGTACGGCGTAGACATTCCCCTCCTTGTCCATGAGCGGAACGGAATAGGTGCACATCATCACCTCCGCACCACCCGCGTCGAAATACGGTTCGCACCACGAGGATTTCTTTGTCTCCTTCGGTATACGGTACCAGTCCATGCCATGGTACTTGAACGTCTCGCCGCCCTGCTGGATGCGCTTTATCTCGCCCTTTTCGTCCTTGTAGGAAAAGGCGGAGTAGTAGTATCCCTTAGACGGGAAGAAGTTCGGCTCGAAGGCGATCGTGCTGCCGACTATGAACGGGTTGTTCTGCACGAGCTCACCCGTAATCCTGAACATGTAGTCGGGATCGGCGAGTCTTTCCCCCACGATCCAGGCCGAGTTCTCCACGGCGCTTTCGACCGACGCCATCTGGCGGTCTATGCGGCCAACCGCCGCCTTAACTACGTTCTCGACCGTGCTGCGCGCCTCGCTCTCCATCATCCTCGACGTACTGAACGCGACTAAGACCGCAATGGCAAGGAATAGCGCCGCCGTGACGGCTACGACTGCAAAGTTGATTCGCTCGACAGATTTCATGTTTGTAGTATAGCAAATAAACCAAGCTGTATCAATGAGCCCCACATCATCGGAAGTTGTACAATCCACAAGCCAAACAAACGCTAAGCTCAGGCGGTTATGGTATAATATGCGGCAAATGAACGACAAGCTCAAGTTCACGTTCAAGGCATGGCCGGTGATCGCCGCTGCGACCATCGGCCTGTGCTTTCTGACGCAGGGCGTCGCAAAGCTCTTCGGCATCGATCTGCCCGACCAGCAGAACATCGAAGTTGTTCGCTCGTGGCTAACTCATGCGTTTGAGTCGCTTCGCTATTTCCTGAACTGCGCATTGCTTCTCGCACAGGTGCTCATCATCCTGCCGGCAATCGAGGAGTTTGTGTTTAGATGGCTCCTGTTCATGCTGCCTGTTCGCCGGATTGAAAGACGCACGGCGCGAATCGCGCTTCTCGTGATTTCTTCGGTTCTATTCTCCGCGGCACACTATCTCGCCCAGCCCTTCCCAGACGCGGCGTTCATCGCGCTCTTCTTTTTCGGTATCGCGCAATGCTGGCTATACATGAAGACCGACCGCGTCTGGTGCCCGATGCTAAACCACGCCCTCTTCAACCTGACGAACCTTGTCCTTATGTTCGTCGTTCCAGAGGGACAGGAGGCGGCCGCAATCTTCACTTGCGGCTCTTGAGCCGCTCGTAGATCTGGATATGGGTGGCGAACCATAGCTCGCCGCGCCGCGAATCCAGTTTCTTCATAAGCGCCTCGAAGTACTCGAGACCCGGATCTAGCCAGTCGCCGCCGACGCCGTGGAAGTCCATGTGGCCTACACCGCCAGACTCGATGACCTTGTCGACATACGCCTCCATCTCGGGAATCGTCTTGCACTGGACGGGATACCCGTGCCAGAGCCAGCGTTCCACGAGATTGTGGCGCTTGTATGTCTCGACGATTTCTTCGTCAGTTATCTCAAGAACACTATGCATCGATTCCGCAGAAGGAATCGCAAAAGAGATTGGCCCCTTCTGGTTGGGGCGTAGTCGCGCTATCGCCGCGTTGCACTCCGAAAGTTCCTTGTCAAGCGCCGCCTTGTCAGGAATCTTGCCGTGGGTCATCGTGTGGTTGCCGAGGAACACGTACTCGTTCGCATTCGACCACGCCGACTCGTATTTCTTGAAGAGATCCCACCCAGGACAGATGTAGAACGTCCCCGGGATGCGATATTTCTCGAGAAGCGGAAACACGTTCTTAGGCTGAGTCGGGCATCCGTCGTCGAACGAGAGGTAGAAAGCCGCCTTCTTTCCGTCCGGCCAAGTGCCGGACGGAACTGAAGAGGGGCTTTCCGGCGACTTGCCCGTCGCCGCCGCGGCCGCGACGAGCGCAACGATGGCGAAAAGCGCGTTCATGGCTTACTTCGCAGGGCGAAGGATCATGTTCTTGAAGTCCGCGTCGGAGTGGTCGCCCTGGAGATAGATAGGCCCTGGGACAAACTCGTTCGCGTCGATTGCGCCGCCGGTGATGCCGACGACAGGCGCATCCTCGATGATCGTGACGCCGTTGAGGACGACGGTCAGGTGGCGCTTGTAGAGAGTGACGGAGACGTGCTGCCACTCGCCAGCGGGCTTCTCGGCGGCGACCTTCGGCACGACGCGGCCGTAGTAGGCGGCCATGTTGTGCTCGTTCACGGGCTGGCCGTAGCTGTCAAGCACCTGGCACTCGTAGCGGCCGCGGAGGTACACGCCCGAGTTGGACTTCTTCGGCACGCGCACATCGTATTCGAGGTTGAAGTCGTAGAAGTCGGCGCGCTTCGTCATGAGGTTCGCGCCGCCGCCCGCCCAGGAGCCGTCGGGCTTGAGGCCGAGCTCGTTGGAAAGGACGCCGTCCTTGAACTTCCAGCCGTTCTTGGCCTTCTCGTCCATCAGCTTCCAGCCGTCAAGACCGTCAGCAAGGAGGTCGATCGGCTCGCCAAGCTTCGCGTCCTTCGTCGAAGCGGGCTTGATGACAGGATTGCGCCAGCCCTCGACGGTTGTCTCGGGCTTGCCGTCTTTCTTGACGGTCGTCGCGACGAGCGAGTTACCGTCGACAGTGCCCTCGAACTTGAAGCCCCACGGGTGGTCGAACGTAATCTTGTTGCCGTCGACAACGACGTTCTTCATCGGGGTCGGCGACGCCCAGCGCCAGAGGACGAGGGCCTGCGCCGCGCCGTTCGCATCGCGCGAAACGATCATGTGGCCGGCGTTCATGCTCTCGTAACCGAGCTTGAGGCCCCAGTTGCCGACGACCGGATCCTTGGGATCGACGCCGAAATCGCAGGTGCAGCACCCGGCAAGGGCAAGCCCTGCCGCCAACATCGAGAGAATTTTCGTGTTCATGCGCACTATTATACCACAAAAACCCCAATTGGTCACCGACATAGACGAGACAACGTCGACAAGACGCCGCGCATCGGGGTGGTCGGACTGGCGGGGATCGGACCCGCGACCCCAACATTAAAAGTGTCGTGCTCTACCAACTGAGCTACAGTCCGAGGTCTGAAGTGGCGGGTATTATATCAAATCGTCCGCTTTAAGACAATCG
>Ga0265298_10002162_pt1 | contig 27897 bp, 27 predicted proteins | sample AusTroGonzalo_MG_3_FD_193486 | JGI IMG/M metagenome (GOLD analysis project Ga0265298, IMG submission 193486) | Bovine rumen microbial communities from tropical cattle in Woodstock, Queensland, Australia - Gonzalo_01 | ecosystem: Host-associated > Mammals > Digestive system > Stomach > Rumen ...
TTGTTTTTGAGTTTTTTGCGAATAAGTTTTAACAACAGGTTTTAATTGCTTATTTTTTTCTTGTAGCTGTTTGTTAAGTTTTTCTTGTTCTTTCTGTTTTTGTTGTTCAAGTTGTTTAGCTTTTTTGGCTGCTTCTTTTTGGTTTTTTTGTTCTTCAAGTTTTTTAATATTTTCATAGGTGTTATTTTGAATTGTTTTTGAAGGAGGTTTAATATTGGTATCTGTAACGGTTTGTTGGTAAGAAGGTGCAGAAGGTGCAATAAATAAATTTTTTTTAACGGCAGGCATACCGGTTGATATTTTAACTTTAGTTTTAATTTCAATTACCGGTTCGGCTTCCGTTTCCTGCCGGTCGTCGGCAAAAGTAAAAGCAAAAGCGGTAATTAAGAATATAAATACTAACAATATTTTTGATAAAAAATTCATAAAATAAATCCTTTAATTTAAATACCAAACAAAGATTATAATAAAAAAATAAGTTTGTCAAATTTAAAAATAAAAATTCCTATTGACATTTTTAAGTGTTTAGTGTATAGTTATAGTATAAACAAACTATACACTAAACTAAAAAAGAGATAAACAGGTATGGATTTGATAAAAGAAATAGAATTAAAAAGAAACCAACTGGCTCAAATATTACAAAATAAACAGGCATTAAGGCTGTTTAAAAGCTGGCTGCTTACGGAACTTTCTTATACATCAAATAATATTGAAGGTAATTCCCTTACAAGAAAAGAAACAATCTTTGCCGTTACTAAAGGTTTGACGGTAAGTTCCATAAAACCCATAAAAGATTATCAGGAAATTATAAACCATGTAAAAGCTTCAAATTTAATTTTAAAACTGTCAAAAAACAATAAAGATATTACCGAAAATGACATTTTAAATATACATAAAGAAATTTTAAAAGGTTTGGAAGAAGATGATTTTATAGGGCAATACAGGACTGTAAAAATACGAATATCCGGTTCAAAAGTAGTTGTTCCTCCTCCTTCAAAAATAAACGGTTTGGTAAAAGAATTAATAGATTTTATAAATTCAAAACAAGTTAATGTTTTGGAAAAAGCAATACTTGCACATTTTAAATTTATAGCAATTAATCCTTTTATAGACGGTAACGGAAGAACCGCAAGGCTTCTTTTAAATTTAATACTTTTAAAAAACAATTATTATCCTGTTATAATACGGGCAAGAGACAGAAAAACATATATTAAAAGTATTGAAAAAGGTGAATTAAAAAACGATTTAACAATGTATAAACAATTTATGTATAAAGCCGTTGATAATTCGTATCAAACATATATAGATATGTTTGAAAACAAAACCGAATCCGAAAACGACTTGCTTACAATAAGTAAATTTGCAAAAGCGGCAAATGTTCCCGTATCAACGGTTAGGTATTATTTAAGAGTTGGTAAACTAAAACCTGTTTCAAAAACGGAAAGTGATTATATGTTGTTTTCCAAAGAGCAAATAAAAATATTAAAAAAATAAAAGCAGCATAAATAGTGTTGGCGGCTAAATAAAGGGGGGAATAAAAATATGAAAAAAATAATATTTATTTTAAGTTTTATATTTGTTTTATTTTTGGGGTATGGTTTTTGTTACGGGGAAACCGATGTCCGTTATCAAGGAAAGGTTTGCAAAATGGAAATTTTTTCAACCGGTGATGTAAGCTCAAGAAATAAGTTCAGTATTGTAAAAAACGAAGTTGAAAAATTTTGTAACGATAAATATATATACGATATAAAAGTTTTTATGGAAAAAGGCGAATATGTATTTATTGTGTTTTATAATTAATTTTAATACCTTATTGAATATGCAAATATAATAAATGCTATAAAATAAGCTGCCAAAGTAAAGTTAAGCCAAACCAAAAAACCGTTGTTGGTTATTTCTTCACGGTTGAAAAGTTTTATAAAAAAATTAATTATTTTTTTTAAAATAAAATGAAGTGCAAACACAACAATTGCGGCAACAAGAATAATACCGCCCCAAATTATCAAAGCACCAAAAAAAGGGTTTTCAAATTTACCTGCCAAAACTATTTGTTTATCGATAAAATAATACAATATTAACGATATAAAATATAAAATTAAAAAGAATGCTGTTTTTAAATTGTAAAACATAATTAAAAACTCTTTGTTAAATTTTCCAATTCTTTAATTGCTTCGTCGTTACCCAAATAAGCAGCCGTTTTAAAAAATTGAATTGCTTTTTCTTTATTACCGATATCATTATAAACTTTTGCAATATAGTAATTTACAAAACTGTCGTCTTTATTAATTTCCAATGCTTTATTATAGTAATTTAGTGCTTCTTGATATTGCTGTTTTTTGTAACAGATAAAACCTAAATTAAAATAAGGTGTAACCGTATCGGAATAAAACACCAACGATTTTTTATAAATGTCTTCGGCTTTATCAAAATTTTCCTGTTGAATATAAATGGTTCCCAAACTGTAATAAGCCGATACATTTTTATTGTTTGCTTTTATTGCTTTTTCGTAAGTTTCTATTGCTTTTTGAAAAATATTTTCTTTAAAGTAAGTGTATGCTATAAGGTTATAAAATTCGCTTGCATCGGCAATTTGTGCATCAATTGCTTTTTGATACCAATTTCTTGCTAGTTCAAAAGAAAAATTATTTTCCAAAATGTCGCCTATTAAACGGTATGCCATTTCGTTTTTAGGGTTTTCGGTAATTGCCTGTTCCAAATAAGAAACGGCTTGTTGAAGTTCGTCTTTTGAATTTGAAATTTGTGATTTTGTGTAATAAGAGTAAGCCAAATCATAATAAATTTCCGACTTATCGGAATTTTGTGAAATTTTATTTAAGTAATAAATTGCTTTTTTATAGTCACCGGTATTTATTAAAGATGTTGCGGCTTTTTTATATATTTGGTCGTCTTGTGCCCCCATTGATATTAATTTTTTGTAATATCTTGCAGACTGAAAAAAGTTACCTTTTGCAAAATAAGAATTTGCTTTAATCAGCAATGTAGTTTGAGAATAACTTTTATTTACAAAAAAATAAAAAGAAATTGCACAAATAAATAAAGCCGCCGTTATAATTAAACTTATAAAAGTATTAAGTTTCATATTTATTTTTCCAATATATTTCAAACGGTCTTGCCATTCTATAAAAATAAGAATTAAAATGTCAAAAACAGATGCAGCTTTTGTTGGTTTTAAACTGCATCTGTTTTCTTTTGTTATTTCAACTTATAACCCTATAAAACTGTCTTTTTATTTCTTTTTCGTTGAATCAAAAGTATAAGTTTTGCCGTCTGGCATTTTAAATGTTATTTTTGCTATTGCTATTTTATCGTAGCAAATACCGTAAGTAGCAGTTTTAAGTGCATCTTCCGTTATATTCTTAAAATTCTTTTCAAATGCTTCCGCTTCCTTTATAGGAACAGGCAAGTATATATAATCTACTGTTTTCATAACTTCTTTGTTATTTTTAACTATCTTAATTTTTTCATGTATATTAAAATATTCTCTTTCAGTATCATATTTATCTAAAACCAATATGATTTTATCTTTAAATTTTTCAATATATTCTTTAACTGCATCTTTCGTTTTTTCTAAAATATATTGTTCCTGCTTTGAATTATCTTTAATTCTTGCCTGATAATCTTCTTCTTTTTCGTATTTACCTTTTTGTGTTAAATACGGTTTTACTTTATTTTTATACCAATACGAAAAAGAAACATCAGGGAAAATATCTCTTAAGGCATAATAAGGACCGGTTGCACTATTATAAATTAAAGGAGCAAAAACCGTTCCTACGGTGTTTACGGCACCGAATTTGTTATCTTTTGAAACGATATAAAAATCTTCCATAACATTAGGCAAACAAGTTATGGAATCGTATTCTAAAAATTTTGGTGACAATCTTTCTCCATAAAAGCCAAACAAATAAACATCATCTTTCTTTTTAGCACGATAAACAATAGTTGCTCTTGTGACAGATTTAAAGTCATCTTCAAAATTATTAAATACTTCAACAGAATCGTATTCTGTCGGAACTATTATTCTATACCCGTAACATCTATATATTATAGTTTTTTTTGGTATTACTAAATGTCCTACATCAATAAGTGCTACACCGTATTTACCGTTTTGATTTAATAAAATTTCTTTGTCAAAAAAATTTTTATTTAATGGTTTTATTTCTTCAAGTTCATCATTATCATTTATCGTAAAAAACTTTTCCGAAAAATATTTATTCTCGCCTTCTTCAATAACCCTCCATTGTTTTACTTCCGGTTTATAATTTCTCACAAACATCATCCAAACTAACGGTTTGTTGTATGTTGAATTTTTATCATTGCAATTAAGCAATCTTATTCTTCCATAATCAAGATATCTCCAAGAATCATTATTTTTCTTCTTAACTTTTCTAAATATTGCAATTCTGCCGGTGTTATCTTTTTGTTTATCTGCATTTAATACCCATTTTTGTGTTTTTGTATTATAAATTCCGTAAGCTTTAGCTCCATTATATTTTAAATTACCTTCTTTTATAATATAATCTCCGCTTTGCCAAAACTGCTCATCTTTTAACATCTCTTGTTCTTCTTGAAGATCTAAATCTTTTCTTTCTTTTATTTCTGCCTGTTTTTCTTGTTCTTTTGCTATTTCTTGCGGAGTTTTAGTTTTGTTCGGAGTTGATGAAAATAAACTTATTAATGCTGTTCCCAATATGGCGGAATCTAAATCCGATGAATTTGATTTTGGAATATATACGGTAGAACTTTTACCGCTTGAACTGCTTTGAGCAGGTGCATATTTGCACCATGCATAGTGTCCGTCTTTCGGGAAAGCATTTATATGCCTTGCTCCGCAATAATCGCAAACAAGCCAATTGTCTTCTTTGTGATAGAATGCAAAAATATTTGCCGTTATTGAAAATACAAACATCAATACAACAATAATTCTTGTAATACTGCAATTTAATAGTTTCATTTTTACTCCTAATTTTAAGAACTTCGTATATTATATTAAGTTTTTAATTTCTTTTACAATAAAAAAACAGATGCAGCTTTTATTGGTTTTAAACTGCATCTGTTTTCTTTTGTTGTTTCTATCCTTATATATATCCATACCTCAACAAATTGTGCAATAATTTGTTAGAATTTATATTTTATTCCAAGGTTTCCGCCAAAACCGTTTCTGCCTCCGCTTCTGCCTGTTACTTGCCCGTAACAACTCCATACGGTACCGATAAACTCTTTGTTTACTCCTATACCGTATTCTACAAAACCGTCTATACTGTCAAGTTCTAACTCCTCTCCGCCTGCTTTAACTTTCGGCTTACTGCTTAAATTTGCCGAATAGCCTACTAAACCGTAAGGTTGCCATCCGTTTGTTAACTGCCACTTTGCTTTTACTTGCGGTTCTACCAATATATTACTTGTGCTTTGGCTGTCTATACTGCCAAGAGTTGTTTCATAACTATCGCTGTTTGCTATTCCATACATTACCGTTATGTTCGGTTCCAATATCCATTTATCACTTAAATCAATGTTATACCCTGCTTTTGCTCCTATGGTAAACATATTCATATCAAAGTCGTTTGTTTTATCTTCACTATCTGCTGATACTTTATTAAATATTCCGTTAACCGTTACTCCCAAATACCATTTTTCTTTTATCAACATTCCCGTTACACCTACTAAATAACCTGTTTGGTTTGTTTTTACTTCATCAAATTCTTGTTTACTGCCTGCATAACCTATGTAAAACGATAATTGTTTATCCTGCCCTACAGGTAAATCTATCCCTGCAAGTGTTCCGTATAATGTGTTATCTATATCTACTCCGTTAAGTTTTATTGTTTCCTGTAATGCAAACGGTCTTAACCATAAACTTCTTTCTATTGTTGTGCTGTCGTCAAATATTTGGTTTCCTGCAGAAACATAGAGATTAGAAGAATTTATATTAGCGGACTTTTTGTTTTGTTTACCGTTAGTTTTTACAGGTTGTTTTTTATCTTTAGGAGTTACCGAACTTTTTTGTGACGGTTTTACAGTTTCTTTTGTTACAGGTTTTGTTTCAGTTTGTTTTATTGAAGTTTTAGGTGCAGAAATTTTAGGCTGATTTCTAACTGCCATTTGTCTGTCGATACCTGCAAAAGCCTGATTAATTACTACACTTTGTGTTGCATACCCGCCTACAGAACTTGCTACCGCACCTGCTGCACTTGCCATATTTATACCTATGTTTGTGAAAATAATTTCTCCTGTTGAAGAATTGTAAGCAACATTGTATTTATAAAATGAAGAAACTGCAGAATCAACTGTTTCTATACTACTTTTCAAAGTTCCTAAATCATCATAAAACTCAATTGCTATTTCACCTTTTGCATTACTCAACAGATTTATTTTTGTTATTTTTATTTTACCGGTACCGTCAAATCCTGATGGGGCAATCGTATCTATATCCGCATTTGCTAAATCTGCATCTACAACCAAGTTTAAATTATTGTTTAATGTTAACTCTTTAAAAGACATCATGGAACATAAATCGTTTCCCATATCTATGGTTGAAACATTTTGTACAGTCAAATTACTATCAAAAAACACACCTTTTTTACCTAACTTTACTGTTCCGCCATACAAGTTTACTGCTCCTGTATATTCACTCATATCTTCGTTTAATATTATTTTACCTGTTCCGTTATTTTCTTGATAACCTTCTATTTTTTTGTTTATATTCAATGTAGTAGTATTATCATAAGATTTTATTTTATCGTTAAAAATTATATTTGCACCTTCGGCATATAAATTGATAACAGAGTCGCTATAAGCATATATTGCATTAGATTCTTCGTTTTCAGTTCCGACATAATGTTTATTTCCCGTAAATTCTATATTGTTTTTGTTTGCTATTAAGTTTATTGTTCCATAATTATTTATTGCTCCACCTTCTTGTTTTGCCGTATTGCCTTTAAAAGTTGCACCATTTTGTATTGTAATTATTCCTCCATTATTGAAAATTGCTCCGGCAAAATATTCTTTTGAACTATTGTTTGTAAATACTGCATTACTACCTATGATTATACTACCTCCATTATAAATTGCTCCGCCATGACTTTTTTGTGAAAAGTTGTCTGCAAATATTGCATTACTACCTATGTTAATTGTTCCATCATTATAAATTGCACCGCCGTTACCATTACCAATATCACCTAAACTTCTATTCCCTATAAACTTTACATTGTTCCCTATTGTAATTGTTCCACTATCATCAAAATTACATATTGCTCCTCCGAAATCATATGAAGTGTTTTTTGTAAATTCTGCATTATCTCCTATATTGAATGTTCCGCTATTGTAAATTGCTCCGCCAATACTGTCAGAAGAAGAATTTTCTATAAATTTTGCATTATTTCCTATATTAGTTTCCTTAAAATTGGCAATCGCTCCACCTAATGCATCTGATGTATTACCTTTAAAAGTTGCTCCGTCTGCTATTGTCAATGTTTTACTATTATAAATTGCTCCGCCAGTAGTACCGGATTGATTACCTTCAAACAATGCTTTTGAACCGATTGTTATATTTCCACCACCATTATATATTGCTCCACCATCATTACCTGCACTACTATTTGTAAAAGTTACATCTTTTCCTATTGTTATTGTTCCGCCATTAAACATTGTTCCGCCATCATGGCTAGAATTATTATCCGTAAATTTTGCTCCATCTTTTATTGTCAATGTTCCACCATTAAGTATTGCTCCATCATTACCTGCATCATTATCCGTAAATGTTAATCCGTTTTCTATTATTATTGTCCCGGTATTATATATTGCTCCGCCATTACCGCCTCTATTTTGTTCAAATACTGCATCCGAACCGATAGTTATTGTTCCTGTATTATATATTGCTTCCCCGTTACCGGGACCATTATTGCCTTCAAACAAAACATTTGAACCGATTGTTATTTCTCCACCTGCATTATATATTCCTGCACCGTCTTCAGAAGAATTGTCACTAAATTTTGCTCCGTTTTCTATTGTAACAGTTCCTTCACTATTGTAAATTGCTCCACCATTTTTAGATTCATTTTTTTTAAATTCTGCATTACTACCTATATTAAATATTTCAGTATTATAAATTGCTCCGCCTTGCCCATAATCAGAAGTACCTAAATTTTTATTTTCTGTAAACTTTACGTTTTTTCCTATTGTAAATGTTCCTATATTTGTAATTGCTCCACCATAATAAGTAGTTGCCTGGTTCTTACTAAACTCTGCTCCGTCTACTATTGTAAATGTGCTTGTATTATTATTATAAATTGCTCCACCATTGTTGCTTGTGTTTTGACTAAACTTTGCTCCGTTTGCTATTTCAAATATACTGTTATTATCGTTAAAAATTGCTCCACCAGCAAATGCTTGATTTTGGCTAAACTCTGCCCCATTTGCTATTTCAACTGTTGATTCATAATTATAAATTGCACCCGCTCTGTTAGTTACTTCGTTACTCCTAAAATGAATATTATTTCCCGTAAATTTAAGTATTACACCTGCTTTTCCAATATAAAATGCACCACCATTTCCGTATCCGGTTACATTGTCATAGTATGCATTATCGTCACTATAAGTTTTGTCGTCGTATAGTACTGTGTGTCCTGTCCATTCATCTGCAAAAATAAACTGCACATTTAACAACATTACTGCTACTACAAATACTACTACTGCTAACTTGTTTAATTTTTTCATTTTTTCTCCTTAAAAATTGCTTTGCAATTTTTAGTTTATAGTTTATTGCTTATGGTTTATAGTTTAACGACAAACGATATTTTAAAAATATGTTTCTTTTTGACAGTGCCTCAGGAACCGTCTATGAACGAAATATTTTTTAGGTAAGAATTTTTTACTTTAATTCTTAGGGCGACCATGTTCGTGGTCATTTTCGTTACATTAGGTTGTTAGAAAATGACAGTTGGAGCCCGTGCCTAAAAAATATGAGTGAATGGTTCCAGCACAGAAAAAAGAGAAAATATTTTTAAAGAACAAACGACATAGATTGCCACACCCTAAAGGGTTTGCAATGATGACACTAAAAAAGAACAAACAAAAAAACAGGCAGTGTTAATTGCTAACACTCCTGTTTATTAAACGACAAGATTCCCGACAACAAATTTCGGGAATGACAATGTATTTAACCCTAACAAATTGTTTTTGATTAAATGCAGTATTTTATTTTTCATAAATTATTTTTATTATACAATATTTAAAGAGTAAAATCATAAAAAAATAAGGTTATTCATAATTTTAATGAATAACCTTATTTTTTATAATTTGCAGAACAAATTTTTTATTTTTTTGCTGCGGATTCTTTTATTAAGTTTAATGCAATTTCATTTTTTTGTATTTGGCTTGTGCCTTCATACAAAGTTGTAATTTTTGCATCTCTCATCATTTTTTCTACGGGATATTCTTTGCAGTATCCGTATCCGCCGAATATTTGAACGGCATCTGTTGTAACCTGCATTGCAATTTCACCTGCAAAAAGTTTTGCCATTGCCGATTCTTTACTTGTTCTTACTCTGTCTTTAGGGTCTTTTTTGTTGTTGTCATCTATGGTTCTTGCAACTTGGTAAATTAATGCCCTGGCTGCTTCAACTTTTGTTGCCATGGAAGCAAGCATGTGCTGTATTCCCTGGAAGGAAGCAATAGGTTGCCCGAATTGAACCCTTGTTCTTGCATACCTTGTAGCTTCTTCAAGTGCACCTGCTGCAATACCTAAAGCCTGTGAAGCAACACCCGGCCTTGAACCGTCAAGTGTGGATTGTGCAATCATCAAACCGTGCCCTTCTTTACCCAACAAATTATCTTTATGAATTCTGCAATTGTTAAATATAAGTTCTCTTGTTGCAGAAGCCCTTATACCGAGTTTATTTTCTTTTTTACCGAAAGTAAAACCTTCCGTTCCTTTTTCAACTATAAAGCAGGAAATTCCTCTTGCACCCCTTGAAGGGTTTGTCTTTGCAAATACGGTATAAATTTCTGCTTCACCTGCATTTGTTATAAAACATTTTGTTCCGTTAAGAATATAATAGTCACCGTCTTTAACTGCAGTTGTTTTCATACCGGTAGCATCCGAACCTGCAGAAGGTTCTGTTAAACCGAATGCTGCAAGTTTTGCACCGGAAGCTATATCGGGCAAATATTTTTGTTTTTGTTCTTCGTTACCTGCAATCAATATAGGAAATGTCCCAAGGGCCGTTGCTGCAAGTGCCAAAGCTATACCGCCGTCAACTTTACAAAGTTCCTCGGTAACAAGAACTAAGTTCATTATGTTTCCGTCGCCGAAACCGCCGTATTTTTCGGGAATGTATACTCCGCATAAACCGGCATCTGCCAATTCTTTTACTATATCCCAAGGGAAAATACCTTCTTCATCGTATTTTTCTCTGACAGGTTTTATTTTTTCCTGTGCAATTTGCCTTGCGGTATCAACTATCATTTTTTCTTCTTCACTTAAAAAATAATTCATTCAACCCTCCATATTTTTCATTCTTTTTAATTTTCAATAAAGCACTATGGGCTGCGGCTTGTTCTGCCTGTTTTTTGGAACTGCCCTTTCCTTTCCCGAAAAATTTATCTTTTACATAAACTGCTATTTCAAACTTTTTATTATGGTCGGGACCGGATTCTTTTATAACAATATATTTCGGTAAAGTCTGAAAATCAGACTGAATTTTTTCTTGTAATTTTGTTTTATAATCGGTATTTGTAAGTTGTTGATGAGTTTTCAAAAAAGTATTTATAAATTTTTCAGCGGTTTTAAAACCAGCATCTAAAAAAACGGCACCGGTAACGGCTTCAAAAGAATCGCAAAGTAAAGAATCTCTTTTTTTTGCACCGTTTTTTTCTTCGTTTTTACTTACTAAAATAAATTTGTCCAATTTTATTTCTTTAGCCCAAGCGGCTAAATTTGCAGCCGAAACTAATTGTGCTTTTGTTTGGGAAAGAACACCTTCTTCCTTATCCTGATATTTATTGTATAAATAATTTGAAACAATAGCGGACAGAATACTGTCACCTAAAAATTCCATCCGCTCGTTACAATATAAAATACCGTTTTCGGAAGAATAAGATTTATGAGTCAAAGCCAATTTTAATAACAGTTCGTTTTTGAAATTATATTTAATTATGCTTTGAAGTTCTTTAATATTATCCGACATATTTTTTTAATATTACAACAGCATTATGCCCGCCGAAACCCAAAGAGCTTGACAATGCACAATTTATCTGCTGCTGCCTTGCAACATTAGGAACATAATCCAAATCACAGTCGGTGTCGGGTGTTTTATAATTTATTGTAGGATGTATAAAACCGTTTTGCATACATGCAATTATTGCAATTGCTTCAACGGCACCTGCTGCACCCAATAAATGCCCCGTCATCGATTTTGTTGAAGATACCGGAATTTTATAGGCTTTATCACCGAAAACTTTTTTAATTGCAAGTGTTTCTGTTTTATCGTTCATTGCGGTAGATGTTCCGTGTGCATTGATGTAGTCTATTTCATCTTTTGAAATGCCTGCATCTTTTATTGCAGCTTCCATTGCCGCAATTGCACCTTTGGCTTCCGGATGGGGAGCCGTCATGTGATATGCATCGTTGGAAGCACCATAACCTGCAAATTCGGCATAAATTTTTGCATTTCTTTTTAAAGCATGTTCCAAAGTTTCAAAAACAAGTATACCTGCACCTTCGCCCATCATAAAGCCGTCTCTGTCTTTATCGAAGGGCCTTGATGCAGTTAATATATCGTCATTTCTTGTGGAAAGTGCTTTTGAACTGCAAAAACCTGCAATTGAAATAGGTGTAATTGTTGCCTCTGCACCGCCGGTAATTATAATATCGGCATCACCATACCTTAACAACCGCAGGGCTTCACCCATTGCATTGTTGGACGAAGCACAAGCACTTGTTACGGTATAATTTGGTCCGGTAAAACCGTATTCGATTGCAATTTCACCCGGTAACATATTTGTTATTAACATCGGAATTAAAAAAGGGCTTACTCTTCTGGGACCCTTTTCTATTAAGGAAGTATGCTCCCTTTCAAGGATTTCCATACCGCCAATTCCGGTTCCGGTAACAACACCGATTCTCGATAAATCTTCTTTTGTTAAATCGAGCCCGGAGTCGGCAACAGCTTCCTTTGCGGCAGCGATACCGAACTGATTGAACCTTGCCATTCTTCTTGCTTTTTTCTTGTCGATATAATTTTCCGGATTAAAATTTTTTATGTTACCTGCAAATTTTGCCGTAAAATCGGTAGTATCGAAAGTATCAATAAGGCTGGCACCGGATTTACCTTGTTTTAAACCTTCGGTAAAATCCTTAACGGTTAAACCGATAGGAGTTATAGCTCCTATGCCTGTAATAACTATTCTTTTTTTATTCATAACTTCCCAACTTACTTAGCCTGATGGGCATTTATGTATTCGATAGCTTGTCCTACCGATTGAATTTTTTCAGCTTCTTCATCAGGAATTTCAATACCGAATTCTTCTTCGAAAGCCATAACCAATTCTACGGTATCTAAAGAATCAGCACCTAAATCATTTATAAAAGATGCACCCGGAACAACTTCAGCCGGATCTACTCCTAATTGTTCAACGATAATTTCTTTTACTCTTGTTTCTATGTCTGCCATTTTAAACTTCCTCCCTTTTTAATTTCAGACTAACTTTTTACTTTTACTATATTTTTAAATAAATTACAAGCCCTTAAAACTACATGTACATTCCGCCGTTGACATTTATAACATTTCCGGTGATGTAAGAAGAATCTTCACTTGCCAAAAATAATGCCGAATTTGCAATATCCTGAGCTTCACCTAACCTTTTTAAAGGTATAACTTCCGCATATTTTTTCTTTACATCTTCCGATAAAGCATCGGTCATTGCCGTTCTTATAAAACCGGGTGCAATTGCATTAACCAAAATATTTCTTGACGAAAATTCTTTTGCACAAGTTTTTGTTAAAGCTATAACTCCGCCTTTTGATGCGGAATAATTTGCTTGCCCGGGGTTACCCATAATACCTACAACAGATGCTATGTTTATAATTCTGCCGTGTCTTTGTTTAAACATTGTTCTTGTAACGGCTTTAATTGAATTAAATACACCTTTTAAATTTACCGATATTACCGCATCCCATTCCTGTTCACTCATTCTTAAAACCAAATTATCTTTTGTAATACCTGCATTATTTACTAATATATCAATTTTTGAAAATTTGTCAAGAGTTTGTTTCATTAAGTTTTCGCAATCTTCAAGTTTTGTAACATTACTTGCAACGGCAATGGTTTCCACATTATATTTGTTTTTTATTTCTTCCGCGGTAGCTTGTGCCTTTTCAAAATTAATATCGGTAACAACAATTTTTGCACCTTCTCTTGCAAAAGTTTCCGCAATGGTTTTACCTATGCCTTGTGCACTGCCGGTTATAACCGCAACCTGATCTTTCAATTTCATTTTTTCAACTCCTCTGTTACTTTTTCTAAGTCTTCAACTTTTTCTATGTTTAATATGTTTTTTGTTCTGTCTATTCTTTTTACAAGCCCGCTTAAAACTTTCCCCGGACCTATTTCAACAAAAGTATCAAAACCGTCATTTATTGAATTTGTTATTGAACTGTCCCATAAAACCGGGCTTGCCACTTGTTTTACAAGTTTATCTTTTATTAATGAATTATCTTTTGTTTGCTGTGCATCACAATTTGTAATTACGGAATATTTCGGTTGTAAAAAATTAAATTTTTCAAGTTCGGCTTTCATTTGTTCCGCTGCAGGTTTCATAAGTGAAGAATGAAAAGGACCGGACACATTTAACATTATTGCCCTTTTTGCACCTTTTGCCTGTGCTAACTCAACAGCTTTTGCAAGTGCCGTTTTTGTTCCCGAAATTACTATTTGCCCGGGAGAATTAAAATTAACAGGTTCGCAAACACCTTCCGAACTTGCCTGTTTGCAAACATCAATAACATCTTGTTTTGCCATTCCTATAATTGCTGCCATACCGCCGGGATTTTGGCTTGAAGCTTGTGCAATAAAACCGCCCCTTGCTTTAACAATTTTTAAACCGTTTTCAAAGTTAAAAAAGCCGGCAGCATATAAAGCGGAATATTCTCCTAAAGAATGACCTGCGGTAACAATTTCGAAATTATCTAAATTAATTGAATTTTTTAATACTTCAAACATTGCACAACTTACCGCAAATATTGCAGGTTGTGCATATTTTGTATCTTTTAAACTTTCTTCCGGACCGGAAAAAATAACATTTTTTAATTCTTCGTCACAATAATCAATAATATTTTTTGCGGCAGTATATTTGTCGTAAAAATCTTTACCCATACCTATAAATTGGCTGCCCTGCCCCGGAAACATAAATACTAACTTTTTCATATTTTTACCTAACTAAAAATTTATTTTTAAAACACAGGCACCCCAGGTTAAACCTGCACCGAAAGCAACAAGTTCAACCAAGTCACCTTTTTTTACTTTGTTTTCTTTTATGGCTTCGTCCAATGCAACTATCGTAGTTGCCGACGACATATTGCCGTATTTTTGAACATTTATATATACTTTATCTTTATCTATTCCGGCTTTTTTTACCATGGCATCTATAATCCTTAAGTTTGCCTGATGCGGAACATATAAAGAAATATCTTCCATTTTTAAGTTTGCAAGTTCCAATGCTTTTGTTGCGGCATAAGCCATTTTAGGAACGGCTTCTTTGAAAACTTCTTTTCCTGCCATTTTTATATAATGTAATTTTTGTTCTGCGGTTTCTTTTGTGGTCGGCATTACCGAACCGCCGGCGGGAATATTCAAAAGTTCCGTATATTTACCGTCTGAACCTAAATATGTTGAAACAATATCGTTGTTTTCTTGTGATGCCTGAAAAATCATTGCACCGGCACCGTCGCCGAATAATATACAAGTTGACCTGTCTGACCAGTCGGTAATTTTAGATAAAACCTCAACACCGACAAGCAAAACCGTTTTATACATTCCGGATTCTATAAATGCTTTTGCAATGGAAATTCCGTATATGAAACCCGAACATGCTGCCGAAATATCAAATGCAGCGGCATTTGTTGCTTTTAATTTTTCCTGTAAATAACAAGCTGTTGCAGGCATCGGAGCATTAGGGCTGACCGTTGCAACTATTATTAAATCTATATCGGCAATTTCTATACCGGCTTTATCAATTGCTTGTTTTGATGCATTGTAAGCAAGGTCGCAGGTTGTTTGTTTGTCGTCAACAATTCTTCTTTCTTTTATTCCGGTTCTTGTAGTTATCCAATCATCGGTGGTTTCAACCATTTTTTCAAGGTCGAAATTCGTTAACACTTTTTCCGGAAGATATGAACCGGTAGATAAAATTTTTACACCTGTTTTATTCATTTTATTTGAAAATTTTTAATTTCCTCTTCAATAATTTTACTTACATTTTTTTTGGCAAACCTTGATGCCGTAAATAAAGCATTTTTAACAGCTTTGGCATTTGATTTTCCATGCCCTATTATGCAAGTGTTATTGACACCGAGTAAAGGAGCTCCTCCGGCCTCGTCGTAATCGGCTTTTTTTCTAACACCTTTTACGGCAAGTTTTAAAAACGGAGCAGCACCCCAATATAAAGGGTTTGCTTTTATACTGTTTTTAATAAGTTTTAAAATCATTTCGGCAATGCCTTCACTGGACTTTAAAAATACATTGCCTACAAAACCGTCGCAAACTATTACATCAGCTTTTGCTTTTGGAATATCTCCGCCTTCAATGTTACCTATAAAATTCAAATTAGTTTGTTTTAAAAGTTTGCTTGTTTCAAAAACAAGTTCGTTACCTTTAGTTTCTTCTTCACCTATCGATAAAATTGCAACTTTAGGATTTTTAATTCCTAAAACCGCTTTTGAATAAATGTCACCCATTATTGCAAATTGTAAAAGATGTTCCGGTTTGCAGTCAACATTTGCACCTGCATCAACTATGGTGCATTTACCGGAAATTGTAGGAAAGATAATCGAAATTGCAGGCCTTGAAATGCCGGATATTCTTTTAAAATATAAAAGAGATGTTGCCATAGCGGCACCGGAATTTCCCATAGAAACAAAAGCATCGGCCTGTTTTGAAGCAACCAATTTACAGCATACAGCCATAGACGAATCCTTTTTGTGCCTTGCGGCATTTGCCGGATGTTCGCCCATTTCTATAACTTCGGTAGCATTTACAACCCTTATTCTGTTTTTGTCAAAAGAATATTTTTTTGACCACTTGTCGAGCTGTGCATATATAATATCCTGTTTACCGACAAGTAATACATCGTCATCAGATTGCTTAACGGCAAGAATAGCACCTTCGATATTTATATCGGGTGCTTTATCTCCGCCCATAGCATCCAAAGCTAAAATCATTTACTTTTGTTCCTCTTGGTTTTCAGCTTGTTGCTGCTGTTGAACTTTAGATTTTTTAACTTTTTTCGGAACTATCAATTTGCCGTTATAATATCCGCATGAAGGGCAAACTCTGTGCGGCATTTTTGCAGCTCCGCAATTTGAACATGTACTTGAATTTTCCGCCTCTATTTTAGAATTAGCAGACCTTCTGCAATCCCTACGATGAGGTGTGTGTTTTCTTTTTGGATTTGGCATATTTCCCCCAATTATTTTGTATTTGTTTCCATTTTTCTTTTATAAATTCTTTATTAAAATTGTCTTGACAATTACAATCTTTAATATTTCTGTTACTGCCGCAAACCTGGCAAATACCTTTGCAATCGGCAGAACATAAAGGCTTCATCGGTATATTCAAAACTATATTTTGTTCTATAATATCGGTAATATCCGCCGGGCTTTCTTCTTTGGTAAAAGAATGTTCAAAATTAATGTTTACTTTTTGGCTGAAAATTTCCAAACATCTTGAACATTCAAAAGCCATCTCACCGGTAATCGAACAAACTATATCTATAACTTCATCATATTTATTAGCATCTATCGACAACTTCAAACAGGAACTTTTAACTATGGTTCCGCTGTTGTCAAAAATATAATCTTCATTATCTATTTTTAAATTGTTACTTGTTTTAAAATCGTCAAAGCTAAACACATATTTTTTCATAGTAAATTAAGATTATATTTGTTAGCTAAAAATTTGTCAACACTTATCATACACTTTACAAAAAAAATACTTAAAAAACAAGCAATTTTTATTAAATATCAAAAATACTTTATTTATATAGAAAATTTTTTATTGCACATACTTTATAAATAAGATAGAATATTTAGTTGTTATAAATAATTTGTAATGTATATTTTAGGAGGATATATCTATGGCAAATAGAAGAGTAGGTATTATTACTGCAGGCGGTGATGCTCCGGGAATGAATGCAGCCGTCAGGGCTGTTGTAAGAACAGGTATATATTGCGGTTTTGAAATGGTAGGTTTTAAAAGAGCTTTCGGCGGTTTGTTAGACGGTGATTACATCAATATGACGGCAAGAACCGTAAGTGGAATAATAAACCTCGGCGGAACTATTTTAAGAACCGGCAGATGTCCGGAACTTAAAACAGAAGTCGGCAGAAAAAAGGCACTTAAAATTTTAAATGATTTGAATATTGACAGCCTTGTAATTATAGGTGGAGACGGTTCGCTTGCGGCCGGAAATGCATTAAGTAAAGAAGGTGTAAAGGTTGTAAATCTTCCTGCAACAATAGATAACGATGTTGTAGGAACGGAAGAAACAATAGGTTATGATACGGCACTTAACACTGCCGTTGATGCAATAGATAAAATAAGAGATACCGCTCAAAGTCATGAAAGAATTTTTGTTGTAGAAATTATGGGCAGGCATCATGGTTTTTTAACATTGGCAGTAGGGCTTGCATCAGGGGCTGAGGTTATAATAGTTCCGGAAGTTAAACTTGATATGGATGACCTTTGTGACAAATTCAGATATGCAAGTTCTTCAGGTAAAAAATCGTTGATAGTTGCTTATGCGGAAGGTTGTGGAAATTCTTTTGATTTTGCGAAACAAATTGAAGAAAAAACAGGACTTGAAGTAAGGGTAAGCAATTTAGGTTATATTCAAAGGGGAGGTATTCCTACTGCAAGGGAAAGAATTTTAGCTTCCGTATTCGGTGCCGAAGCAATAAGAATTTTAAAAGATAATAAAACAAATGTACTTGTAGGAATAGAAAAAGGAAGAATAAAACTTACTCCTTTTGACGAAATTCCAAAACTTGAAAGAAAATTTGATGTAGAAGACTATAAATTATTACAGAAACTTTCAATTTAAAATATTAAAAGCAGTGGTGTTGTTCCCGATTACAAATTTCGGGAACAACACCACTAAGACACTTATTATAAAAGTTTACAAAACAACTTATGTTTGATATTTTACTGCAAAATATTAATTAAATATCACATATAAAGTAGTCCCCCGAACAGATTGAAAAAAGGAAAAATTTTTTCATAATCATTTAATTTCAACTTAAGCAATGTCAAAAAAGTAATCACTAGAAAATATTTTTAAAAAAATTTTTTATATTCTTTTTTTTTATGTATAATAAAAGAATATATATTTTATTAGAATTAGGAGCAAATATGGAAATATCAAAAAAAGATGTAGATTATGTTGCTTCTCTTGCAAGGTTGGAATTTGAAGAGAAGGAAAAAGAAAATTTGGCAAAACAGCTCGGTTCTATTTTAGGTTACATCGAAAAAATAAAAGAAGTTGATACTTCAACAATAGAACCTACAAGCCACGGCGGAACAAGCCAAAATGTTTGGAGAGATGATGTTGTTGTAAAGAGTTCGCAAGAAACAATAGATGCATTATTTAAAAATGCACCCGAACAAGACGGAGCATTTTTTAAAGTTAAAAAAGTTATGGAACTTGAAGATTAAAAAATTGTTTTAGAAATGTTCTTTAAAAATATTTTTGCTTTTTTCTGTGCTGGAACCATTCACTCATATTTTTTAGGTACGGGCTCCAACTGTGTTTTTCTAACAACCTAATGTAACGAAAAACACCACGAACATGGTCGCCCTAAGAATTAAAGTAAAAAATTCTTACCTAAAAAATATTTCGTTCATAGACGGTTCCTAAGGCACTTTCAAAAAGAAAAATATTTTTAATTATAAATTGCAGTGTTAGTGCTTCAAAAGAAAATTTTAAAGAATAACAGATTTAAATTAAAAAGGTAGGAAATAGTAATGAACAATGAAATAATCAAAATGACCGCAACGGATTTGGCGGCAAAAATTAAAAACAAAGAACTTTCAAGTGTTGAAGTAACAAAAGCTTTTATCGACAGAATAAAAGAAGTTGACCCTAAAATTAAAGCTTATGTTACGGTTTGTGAAGAATATGCTTTAAAACAAGCTAAAATTTCCGATGATAAAATAGCCAAAGGTGAAAATATCGGTGTACTGGAAGGAGTACCTATAGCAATTAAAGATAACATTTTAATAAAAGATATAAGAATGACGGCTTCATCAAAAATTTTGGAAAACTATATTGCACCTTACGATGCAACAGTTATTACAAAATTAAAAACCGCAGGTGCCGTATTTGTAGGTAAAGCAAACCTTGACGAATTTGCAATGGGTTCTTCAACCGAAAATTCGGCATTTTTTACTACAAGAAATCCGTGGAATACCGAACATATTCCCGGTGGTTCATCCGGCGGCAGTGCTTCTGCAGTCGGTGCAATGACTGCACCTTTGGCACTGGGAACTGATACCGGCGGTTCAATTAGGCAGCCTGCAAGTTGTTGCGGTATAGTTGGTGTAAAACCTACCTACGGCAGAGTAAGCAGGTTCGGAGCTGTTGCATTTGCTTCTTCGCTTGACCAAATTGGTCCTATGTCAAAAACCGTTGAAGACAGTGCATTGTTGTTAAATGTTATTGCAGGACATGATACAAAAGATTCGACATCAATAAATATAGAAGTCCCAGACTATCTTTCAAAAATTAAAGACGGTGTTAAAGGTTTAAAAATAGGTTTGCCTAAAGAATATTTTATAGACGGTTTGGACAGTGATGTAAAGGCTGCACTTGATAAAGCAATTGAGGTTTATAAAAATTTAGGTGCGGAAATTGTTGAAATTTCTCTTCCTCATACCGACTATGCGGTTGCGGTTTATTATATTATTTGTTGCAGTGAAGCATCTGCTAACCTTGCAAGATACGACGGTGTAAGATACGGTTTCAGAGCAGACTGCACAAACTTATTAGATGAATATCAAAAATCAAGAGGACAAGGTTTCGGTGCCGAGGTTAAAAGAAGAATAATGCTCGGTACTTATGCACTTTCTGCAGGATATTACGATGCTTTCTACGGGAAAGCACAAAAAGTAAGAACATTAATAAAACAGGATTTTGAAAAAGCATTTGAAAAAGTTGATATTATTCTTACCCCGTCTGCACCTACACCGGCATTTAAAATAGGTGAAAAAAGTTCCGATCCTCTGCAAATGTATTTATCGGATATTTTTACAATATCATGTAACTTAGCTGCAATTCCGGGAATGAGTTTACCTTGCGGATTTTCGCAAAAAGGTATTCCTATAGGTATGCAACTTCTTGCTAAAAATTTTGACGAACAAACAATGTTTAAAACAGCTTTCAGTTATCAACAGGCAACAAATTGGCATAAAGAATTTCCAAAAATATAATTGTTGAGGATATAAAAATGAATAATAAATATGAAGTAATTATAGGGCTTGAAGTTCATTCGCAAATAAAAACAAAAACAAAAATTTTCTGTAACTGTTCCACGGAATTTCATTGTGAACCTAACACGAATATTTGCCCGGTATGCACGGGGCAGCCGGGAGTGTTACCGGTATTAAACAAACATGCCGTAGAACTTATCGTCAGAACCGGGCTTGCACTTGACTGCACCATAAATAAAAAATCCGTATTTGCAAGGAAACAATATTTTTATCCGGATTTACCGAAAAATTATCAAATATCGCAATACGAACTTCCTTTTTGCGAACACGGTAAAATAAATATTTCAGTTGATGGTAAAACAAAAAGTATCGGTATAACAAGAATACATTTGGAAGAAGATGCCGGTAAACTTATACACGATATCGGTTCCCGTCAACTTGACTACTCTTTGGCAGATTATAATAGAACAGGTGTTCCTTTAATGGAAATAGTTTCCGAACCGGATATGAGGTCTCCGCAGGAAGCAGCCGCCTATTTGGAAGCACTTAAAAATTTAATTGAATATGTTGAAGCATCCGACTGCAATATGGAAGAAGGAAAATTCAGATGTGATGCAAATATCAGTATAAGACCTTTCGGACAAAAAGAATTCGGAACAAAAGCTGAACTTAAAAATATGAACTCAATTTCAGGTGTGCAGGAAGCACTTGCTTATGAAGTCGAAAGACAAATTGAAGTTGTAGAGTCGGGCGGCAGAGTTATTCAGGAAACAAGAACTTGGGATCCGAACGAAAAAGTAACAAAGTCCATGAGGTCGAAAGAAAATGCCCACGATTACAGATATTTCCCGGACCCGGATTTGGTTCCCGTTAATTTGGATGACGAATTTATAGACAACATCAAAAAAAATATTCCGGAATTACCGGAAGCAAGAAAAGCAAGGCTTATAAACGATTTGGGGCTTTCCGAATACGATACGAATATAATAATATCGGACAAAGCACTTGCCGACTATTATGAAACGGCACTAAACACTGCAAATAAAGGTACAAAAGATTCGGCTGCAGCTGCCAAAACGGTTGCAAACTGGATTATTACCGAATTACTCGGTAAATTGAATAATTCAAAATTAACAATAAAAGAGTCACCTATTTCACCCGAAAATATAGGAAAGCTTGTAATTCTTATTTCAAAAGGAACTATATCGGGCAAAATAGCAAAAACAATTTTTGAAGATATGTTTAAAGATAACAAAGATCCTGAAGTAATAGTTAAAGAAAAAGGTCTTGTTCAAATTTCTGATGCGGGTGAAATTGTAAAAGTTTGCCAGGAAGCAATAGCAGAAAATGCAAAAATTGTTGCCGACTATAAATCCGGTAAAAAATCTGCTATCGGTGCACTTGTAGGTGCTGTAATGAAAAAATCAAAAGGTAAAGCAAATCCGCAAATGGTAAATAAAACCTTAGCCGAATTGTTAAACAAATAAAACAATTGCTTTAGTGTTTTTTATTGCAGTTGAAATTGTAAATTGATATAATAACACCATTACATTTTTTGGAGGATAATAATGTTTTCTATGAAAAAATTTGTAATTTTAGTTGCTATATTATTAGCATTACCTGTTTTTGTTTTTGCAGACGGGAAAAAGAAAGGATGGGAAGTTGAATTAAAACAGTTGTCTCTTAATATTACAAGTACAGAAGTTCATAATTCTTCCGATACTTTTACATCTTCAAGGTTGACAACCGATTCCCAAACTTTAATACAAGGTAAGTTGGACTTTGCCGCAAATTATTTCGCTTCTAAACTTTTTTGGTCAAACACTTTGCTTGGTGAATACGGAAAAACTTATTTAAGACCTACCGATGAAGAAGAAATTATAACGGAAAATGCAAACAAAGTTTTACTTGGAACGGATTTAACTTACAGATTATGGAACATACAAAATTTCTTGGGCGGGTTTGAAGCAGGTCCTTTTGTAAGTTTGGGTTATGAAACACAATTTGATGCTTCCAACGGACAAAGATTAAAAAAAGTATTAAGAGGAAAAGCCGGCGGTAAACTTTTTGAAGGTAAATATTTAAAACAATTATATGCAGCTTATGTAGTTGAAGCAGATTATACAGATGACCCTGAATCTACAAATACGGCTTTTGAAGCAGGTTTTAGGGTTGAAACCGATATTAGAGAAGGTGTAAAATTCGTATGCTGGTCTTATTATAGGGATTACATGACATATTCCGAAGAAAGAATGAGTGATTTGGATTATGAAGTTGAAGCGGAAGCAAGGCTTGATATAAAATTATGGAACAATATTTCAGTTGCTCCGTTTATTAATTATTATTGTGCCGCAGCTCAAAGGTATAACAGAGTTGCAGATAACTGGTATACGGGGATTTCATTGTCTTACAGCACTTTCTTTAAGAAAGCCGCTACGGTAGAAGAATAGAAATAAAGCTATAAGCTGTTGTTGTCGTTAAACTATAAACCAAAATTGCAAATCAATTTTTTAAGGAGAAATAAAAATGGTATCTACATCCGATTTTAGAAACGGTTTGGTAATTGTTGTCGATAATGAACCTTATCAAATAGTTTGGTTCCAAAATCATAAACCCGGTAAAGGCGGGGCTGTTATGAGAGTTAAATTAAGACATGTTAAAAAAGGCGGAACCATTGACAGAACTTTCAAATCAGGTGAAAGGTTTGAAGAATTGTCGGTAACCAGAAACAAAAAACAATTTTTATATGCCGACGGTGACAACTACAATTTTATGGATATGAACACCTACGAACAGGTTGCAATACCTAAAGAAAAATTGGACGGTAAAGAAATTTATTTAAAAGAAAATCAGGAAATAGATGTAATATATTTGGAAGACGATATTATAGGTATAGATATGCCTTTAATAGTTGAAATGACTATAATTGAAGCAGAACCGGGAATAAAAGGCGACTCTGTTACAAACTTAACAAAATTTGCAAAAATTGAAACAGGTGCCGAAATAAAAGTTCCTCTTTTTATAAAAGAGGGTGACAGAATAAAAGTTGATACAAGAACCGGTGAGTATGTAGAAAGAGTCCAAGGTTAGTTGAAAGGTTGAAGGGTTGAAAAACTGTTCAACTGTTCAACAAAAACCGGAGGTTTTATTTTATGAATTCCAACGAAATAAAAAAATTGTTAGAATCTATAAGAGATACCGATATAGAGGAAATGGAATTTGAATCAGGCGGGACATCGGTATATTTGAAAAAGAGTGAAGTAACCGTTAAACAACCTAAAGTTGAAGAAAAAATTGCGGTTAAAAAATCCCCTGTTGTTCCGATTAAATCCAGTATGGTAGGCACTTTTTACAGTTCCCCTTCAAACGACAGGCCTCCTTTTGTTGTAGAAGGTACACATGTTGAAGTGGGTCAAAAAATAGGAACAATCGAAGCAATGAGGATTAATAAAGATGTAATAGCAACAACATCGGGCAAGGTTGTTAAAGTTTGTATTCAAAACGGGCAAACAGTTGAATACGGACAGGAATTGTTTTTGGTAGATACATCCGATGTTAAATAGGAGATAATTAATGTTTAAAAAAATATTAATAGCAAACAGAGGCGAAATAGCCTGCAGAATTATAAGAGCTGCAAGGGAATTGGGTATAAAAACCGTTGCTATACATTCGGAAGCCGATAAAGAATCAATGCATGTTAAAATGGCAGACGAATCCGTTTGTGTAGGGCCTGCCTCTTCAAGCGAAAGTTATTTGAATATACCGAGTATAATATCTGCTGCAGAAATTACCGGTGCCGATGCAATACATCCCGGTTACGGCTTTCTGTCGGAAAACACTTATTTTGCCGAAGTTTGTGAAACTTGCGGAATTACATTTATAGGACCTAAAAAACATTCAATAGAAAAAATGGGCGACAAAATAACTGCAAGGAATTTAATGATAAAATCAAAAGTTCCCGTAGTTCCCGGTTCGGACGGTCCGATATCTGCCGATGATCCTGAAATTTTTGATATAGCAAAAAAAATAGGTTATCCGGTTATAATAAAAGCAACTGCCGGCGGCGGCGGTAAAGGTATGAGAGTTGTAGTAAGTCCGGAGGCTCTTCAAAATTCCATAATAATGGCACAAAGTGAAGCAAAAGCTAATTTCGGCAACCCCGATGTGTATATGGAAAAATATATTGAAGAACCGCATCATATAGAATTTCAAATTTTAGGTGATGTCTACGGTAAAGTTGTATATTTGCCTGAAAGAGACTGTTCAATACAAAGAAGGCACCAAAAACTTATAGAAGAGTGCCCTTCATCTTTTATAGACGAAAGTTTAAGAAAAAAGATGGGTAAAGCCGCACAAAGTGCCGCACAGGCTGTCGGTTATATTACCGTAGGAACCGTTGAATTTTTGGTAGACAAACATTCACACTTCTACTTCATGGAAATGAACACAAGAATTCAGGTTGAACATCCGGTTACCGAAGTTATTACCGGTATTGATTTGGTTAAAGAACAAATTAAACTTGCCGCAGGTGAAAAATTATCATTTGATTCAAGTAACATTAAAATAAACGGGCATGCAATAGAATGCAGAATAAATGCCGAAGATCCCGACAAAGATTTTATTCCTTCACCGGGTAAAATAGGGCATTTATATTTGCCGGGAGGACCCGGAATAAGGGTTGATACTCATGTTTATTCAGGTTATACCATACCGCCTTTTTATGACAGTTTGATAGCAAAAATTATTGCACACGGTGCAACAAGGCAGGAAGCAATTGTCAGAATGCAAAGGGCATTAAAAGAAATTCAAATAGAAGGAATAAGAAACACTTCGTCTTTATATATGAAAATTATGGATAATAAAGAATTCCATAAAGGAAAAGTTTGTACGGATTTCTTAGCAAAGTACATTTTTAATAATTGATGTTTAGTTAGTCATTCCCGAAGGCTGTAATCGGGAATCCAAGTTGTTTTTTGTTCTTTAAAAATATTTTTGCTTTTTTCCGTGCTGGAACCATTCACTCATATTTTTTAGGCACGGGCTCCAACTGTCATTTTCTAACAACCTAATGTAACGAAAATGACCACGAACATGGTCGCCCTAAGAATTAAAGTAAAAAATTCTTACCTAAAAAATATTTCGTTCATAGACGGTTCCTGAGGCACTTTCAAAAAGAAAAATATTTTTAAGATCTTTTATCGTTAATTATAAATTATAAATTGTCGTTTTGTGGGGGATATGAATGGAAACAAAACAAATAATAGAAAATTTTATTAACGGCAGCATTGAAGCAAAGAAAAAAATGCTTGATGAAGGGCAAATAGTCTACATTCAAACAATAGCAAATAAAATAATAGAAGCATACCAAAACGGTAAAAAACTTATAGTGTTCGGTAACGGCGGTTCTGCAAGTGATGCATTACATTTTGCAGCAGAAATTGTTTGCCGTTTTGAAAAAAACAGAAAAGCAATTCCGGCAATAGCATTAACCGAAAACATCTCTACACTTACCGCCATCGGAAACGATTTCGGTTATGACTATGTTTTCAGCAGACAGCTTGAAGCCTTTGCGCAAAAAGGTGATATTGCAATAGCAATTACAACATCAGGTAATTCCATAAATGTTATAAATGCAGTTGATTCGGCAAAAAAAATGGGAATGTTTGTTATCGGTTTAACCGGTGCCGACGGCGGTCAGTTAAAAGTTAAATCCGATATGTGTTACTGTGCCCCTTCAAAAAATACGGCAAGAATACAAGAATGCCACATTTTGTTAATTCATATAGTATCAAAAATAATAGAGGAAAAATTATTTGAATAATAAATTTTGTTCACTTAAACAGATTACTCAAATTGTCCGCAATTTGCAAAAAAAAGGTAAAAAAGTAGTTTTTACCAACGGTTGTTTTGATTTGATACATGTAGGGCATGTCAGTTTATTTCAAAAAGCAAAAAGTTTAGGTGATGTTTTAATTGTTGCAATAAATTCCGATAAATCACTTGCAAATATTAAAGGGCCTAAAAGACCTTTAGTTTGCCAAAAAGACAGGGTAAAAGTGTTGTCGGCATTACAAGCCATAGATTATATAATTATATTTTCTCAAAATACTCCTTATGAAATATTAAAACAAATAAAGCCGGATATTCTTGTAAAAGGTGCCGATTACAAAATTAAAGATATTATAGGCAGGGAATTTGTAAAAAAAGTTTACAGATATCCGTTTATTAAAGGCAAATCAACTACAAATTTAATAAAACTTATAGTGGAAAGATACGGCAATAAATTATAAAAATGGAAAAAAGTTTTATAAGAATTTTAGATACCAACCTTAACAGAACAAAAGAAGGTTTGCGGGTTATTGAGGACAGTGCAAGGTTTGTTTTTAATGATGAACAGATTTATAAACGACTACGTACAATTAGACATAAAGCAACCTCTTTTTTAGAAAACAAATATGAACAGCTTATTTGCGAAAGGGATAGTATAAAAGATGTAGGCAGAAAAGCAGCTGAAGATAAAAGAACAAACCTTAAAAATATAATAATTGCAAATTTTAAAAGAGTGGAAGAATCTTTAAGAGTATTGGAAGAGTATTCAAAACTTATCGATTTTGAAATTGCATTAAATTATAAAGAATTAAGATATAGTATTTACCAAATAGAAAAAGATTTTGTAAAATTAATTAATGAACAAAAAAATTAAATTTTTTTTACTTTTAATAATTTTTTTATTTGTTTCAAGTATAGTTTATGCAAAAACTCTTAATGTTACCGAAGAGTTTTATACTATTGCTGCAAATGAACAATATTCAAACAATGTCGATTACGGTATTTATTTTACTACAGGGACTATTATTACAAATTCTACATTATCTTTTGAAGGAGATGTTTTTGTTAGCAATAATCAAAAAGGGATTTATTGCGGTAAAGGCGGAAAATTAACTTTACAAAATGCAACAAGTAAAGATGCTACAATCTATACAAGTTCAAATAAAGCAATAGGAATACAATCACAGTATGCTGCGGGTTGTTTGCAAACTACGGAAATAGATATTTTAGATATGAATGTTAATTCCGAAAACGACATTAAAGGTTTGTTTACATGTGGAACAATGAAGATAATAGCAAGTTCTAATAAAAAAACCGTATCAATTATTAATTCTCAAATGGCAGCTATTCA
>Ga0265298_10002163_pt1 | contig 27895 bp, 27 predicted proteins | sample AusTroGonzalo_MG_3_FD_193486 | JGI IMG/M metagenome (GOLD analysis project Ga0265298, IMG submission 193486) | Bovine rumen microbial communities from tropical cattle in Woodstock, Queensland, Australia - Gonzalo_01 | ecosystem: Host-associated > Mammals > Digestive system > Stomach > Rumen ...
GCCATGCAAGTCGATCCGACGTGCTCGAACCGCATGGGCGGCAAATACTTCCGCATGACCCGCAACGGACTGAACTGGCAGCCCGGACACCCGATGAAGGGCGAAATCAAGTGCATGGCAGCGGGCAAGACCTCGAAGGACGGACTCTACGCCTCGGTCGTACATGCCGACGAGCACGGACAGGCGGGCTACGTCAACGCCCACTCCGACATGCAGGCGGCGGTCGATACCTGTTGGGGCTCAACCGGTCCCCGTCGTGAAAAGCTGCTGCTCCACACCACCACCGCCGGACGCATCAAGGAAGGCCCCTACAAAACGAAGTTGGAGCAGGTCGAGGCATCGCTGCTGGGCGAGATGCAGTACCCCCTCGGCCAGCGCATCCGCACCTCCGACGACTACTGGTGCGCCTTCCTGCTCCAGCTCGACAAGTGGGAACTGACCGACGACCTGACGAAGCTCGACGACCCCGAACTCTTCAAGAAGGTGAACCGCTCCATCGGCACCACCGTACAGCCCACCTACTACCGCGAGCGACTGCACGAAGCCGCCACCGGCACCGAGGACACCAAGCAGGAGGTGCTGACGAAGGACTTTAATATGTGGCAGGGCTCGAGCGTGGTGGAGTGGATTAAGGCAGAACAGATTCGCCCGCTGCAACGCGGCATGAGGATAGACCAATGCACAGCCCGCGACGGTTGGGTCATCTTCACAGGCTTGGACTTCAGCCAGGGCGACGACCTTCACACGGCGGCATATCTGGCAGCACGCAAGCACCCCAGCGGGCGCGGCACCGAGTTCTTTGCCGACTACGACGCATGGGTGAAGGAGAGCACAGCCGAGAAGAGTGCCATCCGACCGATGTACGAGCAATGGGAGAAGGACGGGTGGTTGCACTACTCGCCAGGAGCCGTGTTCCAGCCCGCGCTGTTCGTCAACCGACTGGCCGAGCTGTTGGGCAACGGCTGTCAGTTCATGTACTTCGGCTACGACAAGTACCAGTCGAAAGACCCCATCAACGCGCTGAAAGCCTTCCTCCAGTCGAACATGGGCATCCAGAACCCCGACCCCTACGTGCAAGTGGTGAGCCAGCTGAACAGCGAGTTCAACGCCCCCACCGACGACCTCTACGCCGCGATGTTCGCCCCCGTGCCGTTCATCTCGTACAGCGCGAGTCCGCTGTGGCCCTTCTGCTTCGGCAATGCCGTGCTGGAAATCGACGGTCGCGGCAACAAACGCCCCGTGAAGCGTGCCCAGACCGACTCGTGCAAAATCGACCCCGTGCAAGCCATCATCATGGCGTTGGACTTGTATGAGAGGTATGAGGGGACGTTGCATTAATTCTTTCCATACTGAAAAGAATTGGAAAGAATTGGAACCACAGATTTCACGGATTTAACGAATTAAGGGACTGGCAAGCGTCAGACCCTCTTTAATTGAAGGAACTATGAGAATTGAATTGAAGCAACACAACAGGGTGGCCTATGAGAGAGTGATGGCCGCTTTCGAGAGAGACCGCATGACGTGCGTTTGCCATCCTACGGGAACGGGCAAGTCTTACATCGTGGCGGCTGTGACTGAGCACTTCAAGAGAGTGCTCATTCTGGCACCTAACATATTCGTGCTACGACAGCAGCAACAGGTCATATCGTGGCGCAAGGATATTGAGTACCGAAGCTATCAGTGGTTGAACAATAACGTGACGGACATCACGGAGCAGTACGACCTGATAGTGATTGACGAATTTCACAGGGCTGGTGCTCCTGAGTGGAGTGCAGCCGTAGGTCTGCTTATCGAGAGTCAGCCACAGGCGAAGGTGCTTGGAACTACGGCAACGCCTATCCGTTATCTGGATGATGAAAGGAACATGGCCGACGAGCTGTTCAATGGTCATGTAGCAAGCGAGATGACGATTGCCGAGGCGTGGAACCGCCACATCTTGCCGATACCTACCTACGTGACGGGTATCTTCAGTTTTACAAAAGTGGTAGAGGATGCAACAGATCGTATCATGCAGAACGGTCGCATTCCTGAAAAAGAGAAGCGTAAGCGTATCTTCCGACTGAGCAACAAGAAACTGGCTTGGGAGAAATCTATCGGCATGACGCAGATCATCAGCAAGCACCTGCCGAAAGACATCCGACGTATCATCGTGTTCTGTTCGCACATCGAGGACTTGGAGCTTATGCGACAAGAGGTGCAACGATGGATGAAGCAGGCTGGCTTCAATATCTGCGGCTGCTACAACCTACACAGCGACCAGACGGAACGTGAGCAGCGCGAAACGATGGAACGCTTTGAGAGTGACGATGGCGAAGGTGTGAAGGTCATCTTCTCTGTGAACATGCTGAACGAAGGCATCCACATTCCGCAGGTCGGTGCCGTCATCATGCTCCGCACCACTTCGAGCCGTATCATCTACATGCAGCAGATGGGACGTGCGCTGACAGCAGCGAACACGGAGCGGCCTATCGTATTGGATATGGTTGACAACATCACCACCACGACCAACATTCAGGGCATAGCCGAGGAGTTCAACCATGAGCAGGGAGGCGAGGCAAAAGCATGGGACTTGCGCCACTTCAACGTGATAGACTACACGCTTGGCGTGCGCCAACTCATCAGCAAACTGACGCGAGCCACCATCAAGTATGAGAACCGACTGCCAGAGATAGAGAAGTTCTTTGAAGAGAACCAGCGACCGCCATCACGGGCAAAGCTGGCATCGGCACAAGAAAAGAGAATATCGACGTTCTGGGACTACATCAAGTTTCAGCACCCAGAAGACCCGACCGTGCAGAGGTTGCGAAAGATTGAACTTGACTATTTTGCCGACCTCGATATGCGCCATTTGGCCGAGTGTGTGGAGTTTGCCGAGAAGAACGGGCGCACACCGACCCATGCACGGAAAGAGGACAGACTTGGCTATATATGGAAACACTTGAAAGCAGCCTACCCAGACCACCCCGACGTGATACGCATTCAAGAGAAGTACGGCAAAGAGGCTGTCAGGTATCAGAAGATGATGCGCATTGTGAACGCTGTGGAAGACCACTGCGAGAAGACAGGCCATCAGATTCGTGCTTGTGAGGATTCGAAGCTGTTTGGCCGTTGGTACATGGTGAAGAAAACCTATAGTGACCGTCCAGAGGTGAAAGCTATTGTGGAGAAATGGCCTGAGTATAACTACACTGACGTTGCCATTCAGAACGGAGTCAAGGACGTGCAAGCATTCAGACAGAAGTACGGACGATTCCCACGTCAGACCGACCCGCTGATTTCCCGTTGGACGTATCTGCGAAAGTTCAAGTCAGACGTTCCAGAGGTGCAAGCACTCATCGAGGAATGGAAGAAAGAGCCGATACGTCGTGAAGTCGTTCCAGTAGAAACCCGTGCAGAAATGTGGCAGGACTACTACAAGATAAATGGCGGATTCCCTGACCGCACAAAGCAGAAATTACTCTATCGCAGACTCATCAACTTCGCAAAGGCTCACACCGACCATCCATCCGTTCAGTCGCTCATGTCACTGAATGGATTCCCGAAGTTGGCAACAGTATAATATCAAACTTTGAATTATGACAAACAGCGAAAATGACTACTTAGAGAATACTTGATTACGAATTTCATGAATTATACTAATTATGAAACAGAAGAAAGTATATATCAGCGGGCCGATGAGTGGTCTGGAGAGGGAGCAATACTTGGAACTATTCGGACGGGCGGAGCAGTCGCTGAGATCGCAGGGATATACGAAAGTGGTGAACCCCATCTGCGTTTGGGCGTGTCGTTGGCCCTGGTTGTGGAAGGTTCTCACTGGCGTAACCAGCGAGCACACTGCATACACGCTGGTACTGCTATATGACTTGTGGCTATTGTCTCGCTGCGACCAGATCTATAAACTCCCAGGGTGGCGCGACTCGAAGGGAGCGAATATCGAGAGTTGCGTGGCCTATCACTTTAAGATTTGGCCCGTGCCAAAGGATGACATCAAGAAACTCGACAAAAAACTGGCGAAGCTCATGGATAAATGGAACAATAAATAGACAACGGATTTAACGGATTATACGGATTATGAAGAAAGTATTATTTTTTGCGGTTACGTTGGCGATGCTGACGGGCTGCAAGACGATTGAGTATGTGCCGGTGACGGTGGTGGAACACAAGACGGATTCCATCTACTTCACGCAGGTGCAGCGCGACTCCATCTGGATGCATGACAGTATCAGCATCAAGGAGAAGGGTGACACGGTGCGCATCGAGAAGTGGCACACGAAGTACATCGAGAAGCAAGTCCACGACACGACCTATGTGGCCAAACACGACTCTATCCCCGTGCCATACGAGGTGGTAAAGGAGGTGCCAGCCAAGTTGTCGAAGACCGAGAAGGGTCTGATGTGGCTCGGATTGCTGGCATTCATTGGAGGTGTCGTTTGGATCGCCTTCAAGATCAAGAAATTCCTGCCGTCGCGGTAAACCCCCGCGACGGTTTTCTTCGATAAGTGAAAACAGTATATTAAAAATCGAAGAAAATGGAGATTACATTAGAAGCAATCATCTCATTGATTACCCTCATTGTCGGTGGTACTGGCGTAGGTGGATTCCTATTCTGGCGGCAGCACAAGCGGAAGGAAGAAGCCGAAGCTAAACTGGCTGAAGCCGAAGCCAAACTGAAGGAGGCCGAAGTTCGCAAGGCCGAAATAGAGGCTAACAAGGAGCAGCAGGACTACTATCAGCAATTGGCGAAGGATTTGGCCGAGGATCGTGAAGACCGCAAGCGTCAGAACGATGAACTACGGGCCGAGCGCGACCATTATAAACAGGAGCGCAACGAATACCGCGACATGTTGGCGGCGCGAGATGAGGAGTTCAGGAAGTTCAGGGTTCAGACCGAGGAGCAGCTTGACATTCTCCGTCGCACACAAGCCCGTCAGGGCCGTATGATCGAGGCTATGCGCCCTTTTATGTGTGGCGACCTAAAGTGTCCGCACCGTCAGCGCGTAACCACATTGGATGCCGAGGCTCTTGAACGAACGATTCATGTCAACGAGAATAATATCGAACCAAACAACGAGGACTTGTAACAACGGATTAAACGAATTAAACGGAATGGCAACCAAGATCAGCAAGAACTTCACGCTCGAAGAGCTTTGCGCGAGTGAAACCGCCAAGGCGAAGGGCATCCGAAATGTACCAGGACAGACGGACATCATCAGCCTGTGCGCTCTGATTCATAATGTGGTGCAACCATTGCGCGACGCAATGAAGGAACCTGTTAAGATTGGCTCTGGCTATCGGTCGCTGGCTCTTAACAACGCCGTCGGTGGCGTGAGAAATTCCCAGCACATGAAGGGCGAGGCCGTAGACCTCTGTATCGACGGTGACCTGACGAAAGGCAAAAAGTGGTTCAATTACATCCGCGACCACCTGCCATTCGACCAGCTCATCTGGGAGCACAACTCGAAGGGCTCCTACTGGGTACACGTCAGCTATCGCGCAGACGGGCTGAATCGAAAACAAGTGATCAACAATCTGATGAAGAGATGATTCACATTGGCGACATCATACCAAAGCCGTCGGACAAGTGGGCAGACATGCCGGAGATTCCGAGGGAAGACCCAAATGTAAGAGACAAGCGCGACCGCATGGTGCTCGGTTGTCTATTCCGGCTGATTTGCCTATTGGTTCTTGCCTTTGCCGTATGCTCTGGGTTTCTGATTTATTCGTATTTGTATTGAGACATATTTGTTGGTTTTTCATAGTGTTTTTTAAGATTAATAGTTTAGTAGTAATTATTCATGGTATTTAGATTGTTAAGTTTGGCTCGCAGCGGCGAGCCTTTTTTTTAGTAAACCTACAACGACCTTTCGTAAGATAGGAAAAGAAGAATCATGGCAATACATTGGCAGATACCGTTCAAGTCACTCCGCACCAATACACTCTACACGGTGAACATCTACGATGCATCGTATAGCAGCACCCCCATTCAGTTGAAGGGTGGTGCGCAGCCGTTCATGACTCAGGAGAGCAGCGACGATGATATGTTCATACCTATCCGCACGCAATCGGGCTACATCCGAATTGTTGACGACGGGAATGATGCCAACGGAAACGCATGGGATTGGAAGACGCTGCTACCATCGACCGACACCGACCGCCCCGTGACTTTGACCGATGGCAATGGTAATGTGGTATGGCAGGGTTTTATGCAAGCGCAGAGCTTCAGTGGTGTGCTCTATGGTAACCCGCAGGAGCGCGAGTTCCCCGTGCAATGCTGCCTGTCGGTGCTCAGCACCATCCAGGTGTCTACTTCAGAAACCACCTATCGTAATTTTGCCTATCTGCTCAATTATATCTTCCGTTCCATTCCCGTGCATGCCACCTCACAGGTTATCATCCAAGGCGGTGCCGATGCCCGTGAGTGGCTGCGCAAGAAGCTCGACTGGCGAAACTTCCTGAGCATCAGCGAGGGTGACGTGTCGCCATCGTATAGTCTTTTTCAGATCCTCGAAGATGTGTGCCGATTCTGGGGGTGGACCGCTCGCACGTATGGGCAGAAGATTCTCCTGACCGCTGCCGACGATAAGACTAACGAGCCGAACGCGCTCATATTGTCGCTCGACCAATTGCAGAGCATTGGCAATGGCACCTCCGGGAATATCGGAAGCGTCGACACGATGTATTCATCGGCCAGCGTCGGCAACAACTTTGCGTCGACCGACAACGACGATACGATGATCCAAGGCTTCAGCAAGGTTGTTGTGTCGGTCAATTGTAACAAGTCATCCTCTGAGATGGCTTTCGCTCCGCAAAGCATCCGCGACCGCATGGAGCGTGGCGGCTATTCATGGACGGGCGACCCGAACGACTCTCGTGTCGGTTACTTCTATACGCCTGAGATTGCGAGCTTCGATAGTAATGACTGCCGCATCATGGAAGGTGGCAGTAGCAGCTATGGCGGTTTTTCACGTCGTCAGATTTATAGCACCAACGATGCGACAAGCCCGGATATTGTGGACTGTATCGACTTGCGCGGACCATATAGCGCGAACTCTACGCCGAAGGCTTGGTTGGCTTCGGTCTATGAGATGTCATTCCCAGGCGGTTCGTTCGACATCAAGGCGAGTATATATGAAGGGTGGGAGCGTGGCGAGTTCGGCAACGAGGAAAACCGTCGTATGAAGATGGCCATCGGCATCGGTCCGAGTCGCACAAGTGGAAGCACTCAATGGCTGAATCTGAGTTATAACGAATATACATTCGGCATCGTGGCATCATGGAGCACCACGAAGCAAATCTTCGACGTGATGGTAAAGAACGCGCCGACCCTCTGTCCGTGCATCTACCAGCCGCTGCCGCTGCTGAATGTGGCTTATATCTCCCGCATCCCAGTTGCCAGTAATTTATCGGGTAAGGTGTTTGTTGAGTTCTATGGCAGTCCTGACGAAGACTATCAGCGAATCGGCGACGCAGGCCAGTGCAACTTCGAGCTGGCCGACTTCACGCTAACCTTCTCGCGTGATGCCGTGTCGATCACCAGCGGACGTGAGCGCACCGCCGTGAAAAGTCGCGTGAGTGTGCGGGATTACTCATCAACCACCAATGCGCAGGCCGGTAATAACAAGAACGTGGATTGCATCTTCGCCAGTGACAACGATATGGACTACGGCTTCGGTTTGCTGATGAATGCCGACGGTTCGTTTATGGCTAACGCCCGCTATGGATCGAGCGACATTCAGCCTGAGCGATACCTGGTAAACCGCATGGCCACGTTCTACGGAAGGTCGCGCCGCATGTTGTCGCTCGCATTGGATAACGAGACGATAACTCCTCAGAACACGACAACTGTCAACGATACGCCAAGTTACCCTATTGCCATCGGAAGAGACTGGCGTGACGATGTGATGCATTTAACACTCATGGAATTATGAAGTCATTAAGTAGAGATGCCATTATTCGAATGACGGGCGACCGCGTGGGCGGTGGCTACGGCTCAGGTGGCGGTGGCGGGCTCGACCCCGCAGCCCTTTCCGGCTATGCCACGCAAGCATGGGTTGATCAGAATTACTTGTCAATAGAGTTCTTCAGTAAACTCTTCAAGGCTTATGACAGCGCGACACCGACGCCCAACGAGGTAGCCCCCAACGACACCGAATCGACCATCACCAATATCAAGGCGATGTTCGGCTTCTGGACTAATCAATATATCTCGGCCCTCGGTCAGAACTCCAGCGGCGGTGGCGGTGGTGCCTCGGCATTGGCCGACCTCACGGATGTCAATTTGAGCAGTCCGACCAACGGTCAGGCTCTTGTCTACAATGCCACAAGCGGAAAGTGGGAGAATCAGACCATCGGAGGCGGTGGTAGTGGTACGCTGACAAGCATCGGGCTCGTGATGCCGACTGGGTTCTCTGTCAGTCCGGCCACGCTGACGGCTGATGGCTCGTTCACAGTGAGCTTCGCCACAGGCTATGCTTTACCAACCACATCCGACGTAAACAAGGGCGTGACCGCTTACGGTTGGGGCGACCATGCGCTTGCTGGCTATTCGACACCGAGCAGCGTGGCCACGCAGATGCAGAACTATTCATACATCAGTAACGGCACGATACAAATCGGAAATAGCAGCATCACGCCACTCACCAGCTGCTCCGGCACCTTCTGGGGACAGTCGTGGTCGACGGGTGGCAGCGTGAGCGGCAACATCGAGGCTGGCAGCAATGGAGGTTACATCGCAGGCTTCGACCATATCGAACTGAACAGTGAGGGCACCTTGTCGAGCTATGGCGGTTACATCGACTTCCACTTCAACGGCGACTCAGGCGACTACACATCCCGCATCATCGAGGATGCCAGTGGACGAATCCGACTGATGGCGAGCAATGGTGTGCGCATCGGAGATGCGGTGCTGAAATGGGACTCCACCAATAGTGCGCTCTATATCGAGAAGGCTGACGGCTCGGCAGTAGGCTTCTACGCCACTGGCTTTGTGTCGGCACTCGGTTTATCGGGAGGCTCCGGCGGTCAGATAGGCTTCGACCTGATTCCTTCCACCAGTGAGTCTTATAGCCTCGGTTCTTCAGTAAATGGATGGAAGGAACTCCGACTTGCTGACAACGGTGAAGACGGAAGGATATATATATCAGGCGATGGTGTTACCATCTTTTCATCGACAGACGAAGTACATATCGACGGTGATCTAATAGCATCGTTAGACGTATATAGCCGATATACCAAAGCCAGCCGCTTCTATCTCGACTCATCTCGATATATCTATCTCGACAGCGGTGTACTGAAGTATTACAACGGCTCAACGGCAAAAACAATTTCACTCGAATAATTATGGCATACGCAGACGGATATATCACGGCCCCTATCAGCATCTACGACGTGCAGCTGGCATTGGGCATCAGCGGTGGTGGCGACCTCGGCACACTGTGCCGTGCCTCGCAGATCAATGTATTCTCGAAGTGCAAACCATTCAGAAACAATGCAGTTGACTATGCCTCAGATGCAGCCCGCGAAACCGCAGCCAAGACGGTAAACTTTGGCACGGGCATTGTGAGCTGTGGCAGGCTTACCTTCGCATCGAAGTACCAAGACCTTTGGACACATCTTGCACCACGCGGGGCAAATGGCAGCGGAACAGGTTACAATGAGCACTATCGCCTCGTAGACTTCAAGAAATACCAGCACAACAAATGGCAGTTGGGTGAGACGGCAGGCGGCAAAGCATTCATGACAATCTTCAACGGCTATTTGTCGATACCTGGCACAATGGTGTCCGATCTCGATACCATCTATTTCAACATGCAGTGCCGCGAGAACGAAGACCTTGATGCCTATCCTGGTATGCTCTACCCATACGACTTCCAGAACGCACAGAAGGACTTCTCGGGCTATTATGTCGGTTTGGCCATCCTTGATTCCAATAATGGTGTGTGGATATTCTCAGAGCCGCATATCAGCGATTTCTTTGTCGGTACGAACCTCTACACAGGAGTCCGCACACAAATATCAAGTTCGATCCCAAACGGAGCCCTGAAGATTGCGCCGGTGCTGACTCAGAACAAACAGGACAACTGGTCGCAGAACTACGATGGCGACATCATCATCCTGAATGGTGCATACCTATCGGCCAATAAGGTGGCGCAGACAGCCAACCTTCAGACGAATGTCACCTTCTCGCTCGGATCGTCAAGCATCACGCTCAACTTCGAGGTCAAGAATGAGACGGGCAGCAGCGTGACCATCAACAATATGGTGTGCTATCTGCTTTCGAATGCCGCTTTCGACAACGAGCACGACAACGGCTATTCAGGCCCCGACTATCAAGGAGAGGGTGCCGTATCATATATCATGCGTACTTGGCCGCAAAACTACAAGCAGGGTGATATTATGTCACACGATTGGAACGGCGGCTATTCGAACCCAGACCAATTGGCAGCAAGATATTACAACGCCTATTCTGATTTCTATGCGGTGAACAACAACTCCAACGTGATTGGCAACAACGTGACCCGCACATGGAGTAAGACTATTAATTTCATCCAGGACGATTTCGGCTCTTATGCCAATGGCGCATGGGCGTTGCTTTGTCTGGCTCCTACGAATAACAATTTCGTTCGCGAATATAAAAGTTTCTAATTAAATTTTTACGATTATGGCAGAATCAGATTTCAGTTGGTTTAAGATTGCATCATTTTTTGGTGCTGGTGTGTTATTGCTCATCGCGATTGTGGCTGTCGCTTCAGGTATCTACCTGATTTGTGAGAACCGAGGCTTCAATGGCGTGATGACAATTATCGCAGGTGCTATCTGCGCCGTCCTCTCTGTATTGGTCTATAAGAACTACGAAAAGAAAAGCAACGCCGACAGGCCCGGCGTGAAGTCGAAGTAACCACTAAAACCCAGAAGAACGATGAAAGTGAATTTTAAGGACATCAAACTCAAAGACATTGAGGGACGCGACGTGACGGCTGATTTCCAGCAGCAGATCGGAAACCAGCTTTACATGCAGGGCCACGACATCGAGGAGTGCGAGCTCGGCAAGAAGATATACTTCGCCGAGGGTGAGGTAGAAATATCCGACAAGGAGGCCGACATGGTGCGTCGCATCACACAAGGCTACAGCTACGTGGCCCGTCAAGGCATAGAGGAAGCGTTAAAAAGTTAGTGGTTAATTAAATCGTTAAGTAGTAGTATTTATTCAAGGGGAGCCAGCGGGCTCCCCATTTTTTTTGTTTGTGGTAAACCCACGGCGCGGTTTTGTCGGAATCGTAAAGGACAAAACATGACAATATGGAATATTTGACTATCCAGTACATCAAGAAGCACTCTCGCATTGACTACGATTGCGAGGACTCACTGCTTGAACTCTATGGGAATGCCGCAGAGGAGACCGTGGCGAACTACCTGAATCGAGGCAACAAAGTGGCAGACTGCGTGCAGAGTCTGAAGGAACAATATGGCGGTGTGCCATCAGCCATCAGACAGGCAGCACTTATGTTGGTAGATGTGTCGTACAGTTATCGCTCGCCGATCAGTCCGACCAACGTGAGCGTGGTGCCCTATACCTTCGACATTTTAGTAAAACCCTATATGAAACTTTAGCGATATGACAGAGAAAGATATATTCGTAGAAGGCGAAGAGGCGAAGTATTTCGTGAACATCGATATGGATGGATTCTCCATGAATGACAATGATTTCCAAGTGGAGCTACTCTGGGGTATGAGCGGGAAGACGATGACGCTGACAAAGCAAGACATGACCGCCGACACATCAGGCAAGTATTTCTTCTCGTTCCCGACAAAAGGGATGGTTGGCGAAGTCACCGCCCGTTGTACGTGGCAGGTGCCCGATACCGACGAGAGCGACTCGGAGCGCACGAAGGTGGACGAGCAGATTCTGTGCTTCGTGGTTCAGACTCCGTGTCCGAAGTTTATCTCATGCCCGAAGTGCGTGGCGACAGGATTCGTCACCTATCAGCGCACGGAAGAGAGCAGCATCGCGTCGATGTATCAGCAGCTTTGCACGGCACTTGGTCAACCGATCGTGTCGGCCGACGATCTCTATTTCTACGTGCTGACTTCGTCAGAAAATAACAACGATTAATAATTAAAAACATATAAGAAAATGGCAGATTACAGATTGACTCAGACTGGTCAGCAGGTTCAACAGGATTTGAACAACGCAGAAACCGACCACACCATTCTTGACAACCACGTTAATGATGGCAGCATCCACGTAACGCCGGAAAATAAGCAGACGTGGAACAATAAGTACGACAAACCAGGCACGGGTATTCCTTCATCGGACTTCACCACAGCCGTGCAGAACGCTTTGACCGCTGCATTGTCGGCCTATCAGAAGCCTAACGACGGCATACCTGCCAGCGACTTGGCTGCTGCTGTTCAGACGGCACTCGAAAAGGCTCTCTCGGCTTATCAGAAGCCATCAGGCGGTATTCCTTCATCGGACTTCACCACATCCGTGCAGAACGCGCTGACGCTTGCACTGAGTGCCTACCAGAAGCCGAACACGGGCATACCTGCCGAGGACCTGAGTGCTGCTGTGCAGTCGGCTCTGACCGCTGCCACGGGCATGCAACAGTCTATTGACGACGAGCGCGACGCTCGTGTGGCCGCTGTGTCGGCTGAAGCAGAAGCACGCTCTGCTGCCGACCTCGCACTCTCGAATCTTATCGGCACCAAGACCACGCAGGCACAGGTGGAGAGTTTGATTGCTGCTGCTCTGGCTTCCTATACCAACACAGCCGGAATGAACTCGGCCATCGCCACCGCTCTGGCACCATATAGCACGACGGCTGAGGTGAATCTGGCCATCAGTAATGCCATCACCACGGCACTGGCTAACTACTACACGTCAACTGTCATTAATCAGATGTTGTCCGAGAAGGTGAATAAAGTGGATGGCAAGCAGCTCTCTACTGAGGATTTCACCACCGCGCTGAAGAATAAATTGGACGCGCTGCCAACGTCTTCCGAACTTGCAACGCAGATTAGCACCGCCATCAGTGACGCTCTTGCATCTTACTACACCAAGGCACAGACCGACAGCCTTCTGGCTCAGAAGCAGACCGCCCAGCAGGTGGCAGACGCTATTGCGGCGGCTCTGACTTCGTACTCTACCACCATCCAAATGAACACCGCCATCAGTAACGCTCTTGCGGCTTACTATACAAAGACACAGGTTGACGGCATGTTTGGCGATACTAACGGTCGCGTACTGTTCCTGGAGCGCGGACTTGGCAAGTACGACACAACGCGCAACATCACTCTCCAGCAGGCTACGGCTGGCAAGTATGTTAATGTGAACGGGCAGGAGGTAAGTGCAAGCGGTTACGGTATCAGTGCCGAGGTGCAGCTGAACGCTGGCGACATCATGCTGGTACCCAGTGCAAGTGCCGTGCCTGCCGACGTGAGTCTGTTTGCTCGCATCGTGACACGTACTTACGACAAGGTGATTACCTATGCCTACACCTATCGTCAGGACTATCCACAACTGCCGCTGACGGCTACGGCCGACTACAATCCCGCGCTGATCTATACGGCTCAGTACGACGAGAGTGGTGATACGCCCGTGCTGACGGGTTGGCTGATGGGTGGTCAGACATACACCACGCTGCCTGCAACCCGCGAGGTGACGGAATCGTACTATGAGCCGCTGATGAAGCAGGCCGTTGCCGCTATGCCTTCGACGGGCTATTACGTCTATCTGTGTCCCACCAGCATGACCGTCGTTGTTAGCGGTTACACGGCAACAGTCAATGGCGGTGTTGCTATGGTGGTTGGCCTTGGTATCTTCAAGAATATTGCCACCAACTTCATCGGTGCGCCTGGTCAGGCGGTCATTGCACAGGCTTTCGCACAGTTGGTTGGCGAGATTGCCGGACTGAAGGCTCAGCTGGATAACCTCGGCGAGGCTCGGGCTGTGTGCATCAACTCAGAGGATGTGCCAAAAGTGCAGAACTACCCGATGATAATCTACGGCAGCGGTGCGCCTACGGCTCCGAATGTGCCTGCGTTTATCGGGCAGAAGTATCTGGACACGACCAACAAGAAGGAATACACCGCATTCAGCGTGACCAACTCAATCAGCGACTGGGTATTGATTAACTAATAAAAAGGAAAGGACAAAGATATGGCTATCAAAAGTTATGCAAACAAAGCGGCTTACGATGCCGCAGTAAAGCCTACCATCGAGAGTCAGGTTTCGATGATAGAGACTACCCGCGAGATTATAGTGGACGGCGTGAACGTCATCACCACAAGTCCCGCAGTTGGTGACCTGGTATTCCTGAACGAGTCCAACGAAATCACCTACGTTAAGGGTGGTGCGTGGATTCAGAAGGCCATCATCCCCAGTGCATGGGTGCATGTTGGTTATGTGTATCTGCGTAAGGGTCGCCAGGTAGGCGTGATTGATAAGAACACCGCCGACTTGAAGTATCTCGACGTGTGTCAGTATGCCATCACTGCCATCAGCAGCACCACGTTGGCTATCAAGCTGCGCATGAGTCCCGACTATGCCGTTGACACCACCGTGGACGTGACGCTGACATCGACCGCCATCGACGCAACGAGTGCTGCTGAGATTTCCGCTGCCGTGGCTGCAAAGGCTACTGCCGTGGGTGATACGAAGGCATGGTGGGCATACCTGGCCGATGCTGAAGGAAACAAAGTGGATAGCGACGGCACGCAGATCATCATCCAATGCGACCAGTGCGTGGACTATCGTTTCTACATTTGTAGCGCAACGGGCTGTACTATCACGCATGTCACCTGGGGTGACATGCCCGAGAACTCGCAGTATTGGCGTGGTGAGCGCGGCTTCTACACCAACTACTGGGGTGTCCAGAATATCGCTCGCACGAAGGCGTGGGCAACGAGCAACGGTCGTGTGCCGGCAGCCGACGAGCCTGTAGGCCCGCATGCCGGTAATGACGCACCCGTAAAGCCTTCAGAGTTCGAGAGCTCTCAGTATTGCGCCGACCTTCGCGCTGCATACAAAACCTACGAGGAGTATTTGGAGAAGTGTTACATCGTAGTATGTCCGCAGAAGTTCGGATGTTTCTCACTTCCTGACGGCAAGGCTATGGCTGAGCGCTATGCTCAGAAGACCGCACCCACCAAAGACGGTGGCACCAAATATAAGTTCCCCGCGCTATACTACGGATATAATCGCTCGTATGGCGTCGCAGGACTCGACTTCGGAGATTGGCACCTGCCCGACGTACTGGAAGGCACCCAGCTAATGAAGGATGCGTGCCTGGATGCTTTAGCTCCCAGCATTACAAAGATGGGAACTACCGCAATCAATAATAGCACGAGCCGATGGTTTGCTCAGAGGTACAACGTCGGCTACGCTTTGCTCTTCAACGGCTACGACGGCTATCTCGACAACATCACCGTCAACTACACGTTTCGTTGCCAGGCGGTCGCGCTTTTAGAAATTGATTAACTCTTAAAATAGGCTCTCACGTCATCGCGCAAGCGTGACGTGAGGCCCCTTACTCTCAACGTGAAACAATATAGCGATTACGACGAATATCTGCAAGATGCCTACGAACAGCAGACGGACAGATATGCCAAGATGAACAATGAACGAACACAAGAAACCGCGCGGACACAAAGCTCACAACGACAAAGATTCAATTCTTGCTGATGCCAAGAATCTTCTATTCGTCTTACATCCCGCCATTCAGCGTATGCCGAAGATAGAACGTATCGAAGGTGCGCCGGTAGAGATGAAAAAGGCAGCGCAGAATATTATCCGCCACTTCTCCATAGCGAAAGAGTATCAGGAAGAGCGGCAGGCACATATTCGTGAGATGTTCGGAGATTTCGGCATTCTATTGGCAAATTTTGAGTTGTGTATTACACAAGGTCTGCTGACAGACAGCGACAAGTTGCGCATAGCAGAACAACTCGAGAGAATCGAGGAAGGTGTCAGGAAGTGGAGAAATGCGAGTCGGTCGCTTAAACGTCAGGAGCAGTCGCAGGTCGGTCAGTAATGACAAGAGGCTGCTGTCAGATATGAATAAGGTAAAAGGGAGTCCGGCTATCATTTATAGCAGTATTGTAATGTGACTCCGACCCGCACGAACCGATGGTTTGCTCAGAGGTACAACGTCAACAACGCTTTGATCTTCAACGGCAACAACGGCAATCTCAACAACAACAACGTCAACAACACGAATCGTTGCCAGGCGGTCGCGATTTTACCGATATTTAGCTTTTACTTTAATGACTGAAGTATTGTTCTTTGCGCTGTTGCTCAGCGTGATGTTTTCTACACGGAAAAACAAGCGTTACGGGCGTGATTCGATGGCTTTTGAAATCAACTGGCCACCACTGCTTGTTCGCTTGATGCGCGAGCTCATGCAGAGGACATTCCGTATTCTTCATAACTACACCTTCCTCACTTCAATACCCAAGTGGCGCGAGATATTTGCCACAGAATTTGCAGGCCGTATCATCGACCATATTCTTTGCGACACCCTGAAGCCTTGGATTGAACGGATATTGCACCCTCGTACATTCAACAACCGCGAGGGCATGGGTTCGCAAGCAGCCATTAACCAGGTTATCGAAGACATCTGTGAGGTATCAAATGGTTATACTGAAACAACGTGGATTATTAAATGGGATTTGGCAGGATTCTTCCCGAATGCAGTATGCGACTATATAGAGTCGTGTTTTGTTCACGTCATCGACACCTTTCAAGATGAAATCGCGGAGAAATACGGTGCATGGATGCCATCGTTTCTCAGGTGGCTTGCAATGATTACAATCCATTGTTGCCCTGCAAAGCACTACGAACGGCGCACACCAAAGTATCTGTGGGATATACATATCAAGCCTGAGAAATCAATCTTAAACAAGCCCGACGGAATAGGTGTACCAATAGGCCGTATGTCATCGCAAACGGGAATGGGACTTTATATCAATGACGAGGTGCGCTGGTTAAATGATGAGTGCGGCATCCGCACTACGGTATTCATGGACGACGGCGTAATGATAGTACCTGATAGGTTAAAACCTTATGCGCTATCGCTACTCCCAGAACTGCGGCGCAGATTTGCGGCCAAAGGCGTAAAGATGAACGACCGCAAATTCTATTGTCAGCAGCATTGGAAAGGTCTTGAATTTCTGGGCAGTCACATCCATCCGTGGAGTGTAATACTGAACGACGCGACATGGGCTCGATGCTTGGCGAGGATAGAAGAGTATAATAAGTTATCAACGGTCGAGAAATACAGAGAACTCGACCGTTTTATTTCGACCGTAAACTCATACACGGGACTATTAAAGAACCGCACATCCAACAAGCGCATCATGACACTGAAAGGCACTATTGCAGATGATTGGTGGTTGTGGTTGGATTGGGACCAACGAAGGCTCTGTGTCGTCAGTAAACCCCAGCATAGTTTTCGCGCAAGGTTAAACAGCAAGTATCACTTAAAATTGAAACGAATATGAAAAAGTATGAGATTGACGCGCTCATCAATGAGCAGCAAACCATTATCCTCGACCGCGAGGGTAAGTTGACCGCAACGGATTATATCGCCGCAAAGATTGCGGAGGGCAAGGCTACCAAGACAGAATATGCCGCCAAGATAGCCGAACGTCAGCAGTGGCGTGACGACATCAATGCGGCGCAGGAAGAGATAGCCAGGCTGGAAGCTATCGAGCCGGAGCCTGAGTCAAACCAGCAACCTATTGAGCAATAGTTTGTTAAACTTCATTAAATAATCAGCCGTAATGCACAATTATTGGCTGATTTTCTTTACCTTTGGGGGCAGAAAGGGGTGCAAAATTATTCTGGCACGCCGTTAAGGAAAGGAGCGACTATCAAGTCCGCTCTTTTTTTTTTGTTGATAATACCAAATGTATGCCCAACCACTTCGCCAAATCTTCCTGCGTCATTCCATGCTCATTTAATAGTTCTTTTATTCTTATGTGAAATAGTTTTGAAATTGTTTCGTGTCGATACTAAAAGCCCCGACCCTCGCGGGCAGGGGCTCGAAAAGTAATGTTAAAATTAAATCTAAATACTTTGAAAAAGAACGCTATGTGATTTCGAAGTTAGTCTGATGGCCAGTGCGCCGGTACTTACGGCGGAAGTAGGCATCGTAGACCTGACATAGGAATACGGCTATCTGCTTCGGCGTCCAGTCCCATGCCTCGGCCTCTATCTCCACGCGGTCGGTGTAGAAGGTGAATTTTGTTGCCTTTCCGCATCGCTCGTAGGTTCGCATGTCGTTCGACAAATGGCTTGGCAGCAGTGAGCACGCCCAGCGGAACATATCGCGGTCTTTGTCGTCGAAGAACAAAGTCTGCTCCTTGCGACCTCGGATGGTGATCTTGGCGGTCTGCATGGCTCAGAAATTAACAACATCGTAATCGTTCCAATCGTCGGCGGTGAAGGTCATCGACATCGACGAGGTGATGAAGAAGGATCCCGAGTAGGTCGTGCGGTAGTTGTTGCGGATGGGCACGTCGGCAAATGTCTTCGTTTCGATGATGTCGTTGTCGGCGGTGTAGGCCGTGGCGACGATCTCGAAATTCGTGGCAGCGTCCGATGTCGAAAGAATATAAAAGGCGAAGCTGATGGTGCCGTCGCTCTTTCGAGAGAGGCTTGTGAAGTCCACGGTGCGGTCAATGATGTTTGCAGGCTCGGCGGTGGTGACATTGAGTCGTGTACCAGTCTGCTTGATGATGAAGCGCACATGGTCTACTTCGTCAGGCACAGCATCCGTGGTCGTCATCGTGAATTTTCCGCAGATGCGACTCATGGCGCAGTTGAGTGCTGTGGTCGTCGCTGGCGAGAAGGTCGTGGAGTAGAAGAAACTCTCCTTCGGCTTCTCGTCAGGATAGCTAATGATGCCATTGGCGAGCGTGCATTCGACGGTCGCTTTGTGGGCGATGGCATAGAGAGTGTAGGTCTTCGTTTTGTTCAGGCTCAGTGACACAGAACCAAAGCCAACGTCGGTGCTTGTCTGATGGACGGCGGAGATTTCGGTCGAACCTTCGAATATCCACACGTCGAGGCGGGTCATGCCGGAGGATGAGAGGTCGGAGCGCGTCATGGGTTCCATCTTATAAATGGGTGCGAAGTTGATGGTGACGTGCTCCTGAATCGGATCGTCGTTCACATCCACCTCGATGACGGTCTCGGGGACGGACTTCTCCGGCTCGTCGTCCTTGGTACAGGCGGAAAACACACATGAACACATAAAAACACTGATGACCACGTTTTTAGCCTTGGTCAGGGCTTTTAAAGAATGTCTCATAATTGCTTGTTTTTTATAGTGATTGAATTAAAGCTCGCAGGCTTTCGGGTGCAAATATAAGAAAAAACAAGCCAAACTTCCAAACATTTTGCAAAACTTTTAAGATAGTTTAAGAATCAGACTATCTCCGCTATCGGTAAACCCTTGCACGCGTTTGCGCGGGTTTGTGTATGGCAGATATTCAGAACGGCACAATTACCATTACAGGTCTCGACGCTTTTGAGAAAAAGATCAAGCAATTAGAGACCACGAATCCTGGGTTTGAAAAACGACTCAGGGGTGTCATCCGTAAAGTTCTCGGAGAGGCACGTGCCAACCTGTCGAAAGATGCGACCAGTGGGCTCGACATGAAGAGCGATCCACGCAAGGCTTACAAAGCCGTTCGCTATGCTGTCTATAAGCGACTCTTTGGCGGTCAGGTGAATATCTTGCAATCGCGCAAGACAGGTTCGAAGTCTTTATACGAACCACAGAGAAAAGGAACGAGTGACCATAAAGGCAGAGGCGGCAATCGTGTTACACGGACAAAGCGAACTGAGGACATCATGAGCTACCAAGGCAAAGACCGCGGATTCATTCTTCGGTTCCTGAACCAAGGTACCGGCGACCGTGCTATTCATCAGATGGGGAATAGAGCTTTGCGGACAGGTGGTGTTTCAATTCTTGCGACCAAAAGCCTCGGAGGTAATCGAGGTAGCATCTCGGCACGTAATTGGTTTGGTGGTGCATCGCAGAAGGAACTCGAAAAAATAGCAGGCCGCATTCAGGAAACCATCGATAAAGTAATCAACGACGAATTTGTATAAGATATGGCAGACGTAATCACCAGATTTAAGCTGGAAACGACCCAGTATGATAGCAAGCTCCGCGATGCTGCGAAGGGGCTCTCTGAGTTTGTGAAGCAAGCCGAAATTGGCGGCAAGGGATTCACTAACTTTTCACAAAAGAGCATAGAGGCCGCAAGAGCGTTGGGTACTGTAACCAGTGGTGCCAACAATCTGAAGGATAAAGTGAAGGACTTGGTAGGTGCCTACAACGATGCTGCCAAAGCCTACAACAAACTGAGTCAGGAGCAGCAGCAGAGTGACTTTGGTAAGGCTTTGGCGCAATCAATCGGCCAACTGAGCGAACGTATCAAGGATGCCAAGCAAGAACTTTATGGATTAGATAATGCTGTCGAGCAAGTGAAGAGCAAGGCAGGCGGTGGTTTGTTTGGCGAAGGTGGTCTCACGGGTATGCTCGCCGTGACTGGCGGCAACCTATTGGCATCTGGTATCACCAAGCTCGGTTCTGAGATAGCCGACACCGTACAGCAGAGCATAGAATTGGCGAAATCAGGTGAGGGTGTGCGCCTTGCCTTTGATCGACTGAACCAACCAGAACTGCTCGCCAACCTGAAGGAGGCCACTCATGGCACTGTCAGCGAATTGAAACTGATGAAAGCAGCCGTGAAGTTTGATGACTTCAAACTCCCCGTTGAGCAACTTGGTACACTGTTGGCATTCGCCCAGAAGAAGGCAAAAGACACTGGCCAAAGTGTCGATTACATGGTGGACTCTATCGTGACCGGTCTTGGCCGCAAGTCGCTGATGATTCTCGACAACCTCGGACTCTCTGCTGCACAGGTAAAGGAACGCATGGCCGAGACTGGCGACATGACTACGGCTGTGGCATCCATCATCAAAGAGCAGATGTCAGAGGCAGGTGAGTACGTCGAGACCGCTGCCGACCGTGCTGCCCGTGCCGCTGCTGAAGCATCAGACAAGATGGAGAAACTTGGTCGTGAAGCGATGCCAGTAGCTGAGGAATGGAATAAAGCGTGGAACTCTATCAAACTCGGTGGCATGGAAGTTCTGACGACTGTTCTTGACCCAATAGCGGAATCCATCAACGATATTCAGCAAATCCTGAGTGGAGAGTTTGAACTGAAGATAAAGGCAAACATTCCGAATCTTGCAGATGGGCCTCTGCCAACGCCGAAAAAGCAACCAGGCAAAGATCATACAGTTTATGCTCCTGGTGGATATGTCGAAGTTACAGATAGCAATACTGGCGCAGTCATAGGTGGACAGCATTTCAATAATTTGAAGGACGTAAATGCCATTAAAGATTGGCAGAAATCCTTATTCAAAACACCGAAAGTACCAAAGGCTCCAAAGGCTCCGAAGACAGAGGAACAGTTGAATAATGAGCAAATCGGAAAGCTCACGCAGGAGTATATCAAAGCTACGGACGAGCGGCGCAAGGCGATTGAGTCGGAGATTAAGACATTGCAAAAGCGTAATGAGGAAATCAAGAAACTGACCGACATTGCGCAAGGAAAAATTGCACCGGAAGGTTCGCTGGATGCGCTCAATGAGGAACTGAAAAAACTACAGACCGAGCGCGGCAAACTGAGCAACCCCATCGAAATCGAGATTCAGGATCAGCAGATCAAGGAGGTGCAGGATGAGATAGACCGGCTCAACGGCAAGAAAGTGGCCATTGACATAGAAGCCAATATTCCCGATTTGCGCACGCCATTCGAGCGGTTGCAAGATAGCATCAAGCTGGAGTTGTCGGCCAAGAATGTGGATGTAGATAAGAACACGCTGAAGTCGCTGACGGAAGTGGTGACGAAATACGACATCCAGACTGGAACGATTGACATATCGAAGGTTATGGCGCAAACGGAAGAACTGACCAAGGGCGGTATGGAAGCCGGTGCAGCTTACGCCAAAGCCTTGCAAGATGCTATGGTCGAAAATCTCGACCTATCGACCATCCAGCAGCGCATCGGCGACGAGATTAACATCCCCGACGACACGTGGCAGGCATTACAAGACCAGATCAACGAGAAACTAAAAGGGCTCGGCATTGAGCCGATAAAGATAGACTTCTCGACTGGCAATGTGAAAAAGCAATCCAAGGAGATGTCGAAGGATTGGCAGAGTGCAGCGCAGGCTGTTCAGGCCGTCGGCTCCGCAATGGCCAGCATCGAAGACCCAGCGGCGAAAGTGGTCGGTACAGTGGCGCAGGCGATAGCAAGTATCGCCCTCGGATATTCACAAGCGACCGTCGCAGCAGCACAAACAGGCAATCCGTGGGTATGGGCTGCATTCGCCGCAACGGGATTAGGGCAGATGATTTCGACCATCTCTGCCATTCATGCCGCAACGGGCTATGCAGAGGGTGGTATGATTAAAGGTAATTCGTACTCTGGTGATAACATCGGCGGATTGGTTGACGGAAGTCAGTTTGTGGGATTGAATGCGGGCGAGGTTGTGCTTTCGGCGAGCCAGCAATCCGTCTTGGCAGGCAATCTCCAAGCCGCTGGCGGTGGAAAGATGGAAATCGTCGGCGTGCTGACAGGTGAGAACGTGGTGCTGATGGCCGACCGTTGGGGCCGTAGGACGGGAAGAGGTGAGCTGTTGTTCGGTAAAGACCTTTAAGAATTGAAGAATTGAAAAATTGAAGTGATATGGCTATCGTATTAGGTAAGAATATTTTTATTTATGCAGGCAATAGCGGCACAACACCGATTATCGCCGCAGCCAAGTCGTGTACTATCAGCAGCAGTTGCGACCTGATAGAGAAGGCATCCGCCACACAGAACACCTCGAAGGAGTTTGTAGCCGGTAGAGACGAGTGGGAAATATCGCTCGACCACCTGGTGACGACAGGAGCCCCATTTGATGGTCTGCTGAAGGTGCGCGGCACTTACACTCTGAGTATTGTCATCGCCGGTGTGCGCAAGTACGGCACCGCCATCTGCCAACATGCGGACATCAAAGGTCCCGTTGGTGGGTTAGGTCGTGGTTCCGTGAAGTTTAAGGGCAGCGGGGCTCTCGTTTCTCCGCAGACGTAGTAAACTTCGGCCACGGTTTTGTCGGATTAGAAAAGCGAAGATTATGGCATTTTCATCAGGATTCTTGAAACACCGCATCACAGTGCTGAACCGCAAGGCGGCGACGATGGGAAAGTTCGGACTCGATACCAGCGGGCCTGAGTGGGAAGAGACGGTATGCCTCTGGGCTTCGGTCGATTGGCAGAAAGGCAAGGCTGGTATGCACGAAGGGGCACTGGACTCCTACGGTGTGGTGTTGGTTCGTACCCGTTGGACGAATCAGATCAACGAGCGCAGCCGAATTGTCTATGAAGGCCGCACATATCAGATTCTCCCTGAGACCTTCCATCCCGACCACCAAGAGAATACGCTGCAATTCATGGCGCAAGTGATTATCGACGACAAGGCACCAGTGCCGGCACCGCCAAGTAATTCTGAACTTGGCAATGGCGGTACTGGCGACATATAAACCAAAAGAGGAACTATGGCTAAGAAAGTAGAGAAAAAGAAACTGAAGGCGGCGGTGGTGGCGATTGGCCGAAAGGAGAACCAATATGCCAGGGAGTTTGTGGAGCACCATATGAAGGTGGGATTCACGCACATCTACATCGCTGACAACAACCGCAAGGGTGAGGAGCACTTTGAGGAGGTGCTTCAGGACTATATCGACAAGGGCGTGGTGACTGTCATCGACTACCGCGACAAGTGCAACTGCCATTTCCGGGCGTACAATGAGATTTATCGGCAGTACGGCGGGGAATATGATTGGGTGGCGTTCTTCGACTTCGATGAGCAGCTGGTCATCAATGGCAAAGAGACGCTTGCCGACCTGTTAAACAACCGCAAGGGATGCAACTGCGTGGTGGTGAACTGGCAATGCTACGGCGACAACGGACTGGTGAAGAACGACGGGCGACCAATGGCCGAGCGGTTCAAGAAGCCTCTGCCTGCCGACTTGCATGTGCAGTATGACGACATCGCCGAGAATCAGCATGTGAAGTCGATTGTGCGTGGCGGTTTAGAGGGCGTGACATTCACCCGTAACCCACATTGCCCAGAAGGTGCAGGCAACTACGAGAACGCCATCGGGGTGACATGCGATTGCAACTTCTGGACTCCGACGTATGACCCCAGCCGTGCGGTCGTCCGCCACTACATCACGAAGACCGCTGAAGAATGGGCCGACAAGATGCGTCGCGGCATGGCCGAACGTCCGATGAAGGCGTTCTGGGAGGCATACCACGACCGATTCTTCAAGTACAATGAATGGTCGAAGGAAAAGGAAAAAGCCGTCACGCCGGAGAAGACGGTGGCCATTGTGCATTACAACACCCCCGAACTGACGGAGGCGACCGTCCTGAGTCTGCGAAAGCATGGCGGTGAGGATTACAAGGTGGTGATCTTCGACAACAGCGACGAGCGGCCTTGGACAAAGAAGATGAAGGGCGTGGAGGTTATCGACAACACGAAGGGGCAGTTTATCGACTTCGACAAAGAACTGGAGAAGTACCCAAACAAGTGTCCTGGTATCGGCATTTGGGGCAGTTGTGTATATGGTTCGGCCAAGCACATGATGAGCATTCAGAAACTCTTCGACCTACTGCCCGACGGGTTCCTGCTCATGGATAGCGACATCCTTCTGACTGCCGACGTGGACTTCATGTTTCAGTACGACCAATGCACCGTTGGGCATATCCAGTCGGCGCAGAAGGCGGGAAACCCGAAAGGCATTGACCGATTGGTGCCGATGCTCTGTTGGATCAACGTGCCCATGTGCAAGCATTGCGGCATTGACTATTTCGACCCGAAACGCTCGTGGGGCTTGCAGCCTGGCGGAAACCGCAATCGTGGCAACTACTACGACACAGGGGCATCATTCCTCGAAGACATCCGCAGCCACCGCAACGGCGCGTGCGGTAAACGCATCGACATACGTCCGCTGATGGTTCACCTTGCCAGCGGTTCATGGCGAAACAAAGATAAAGCGCAGGCGTGGCTGGTTGAGCACCGCGGCTTGTGGGAAACGCCCGCCGCAGAACCGACGAAAACGGTTAGTAAACCCAAGACCAAGAAATCTACGATTAGAAAAGGCAAATAGATATGGATAATATTTTTGCAAATTTATTCCGATTCAGGCAGACGCGCGAGGCACCCATCGGCGTGCCGGAAACGACTGATCCGAACGCGGCGAGTAACCAAGGGCCGAAGGTGACGGGCGGCTCGTTCGAGGAGCGAATCGCTTACGTTCGTGGTCCTGAGTCGGCGTTGGTGGTGGCGGCAGTCTATCGTGCCGTGAATCTGAGGGCAGACACGATGAGCGTCATGCCCGTGCAATACCAGAAGCGCGACTTCGAGGGCGGCAACTACGTGACCGACATGCGCGGCTTGGGTAAGCGCATCAACTATCTGTTGCAGGAAGAGCCGAACCCCATCATGAGTGCTGCCGACATGTGGAAGTTGGTGGAGATTAACCGCCTGTTCTACGGCAACGCATTCGTGTATATCGAGCGTGACGAGTTCGGGTTCCCTGCCCGTTTGTGGCTGGTAAAGACTGGCGGTTACAACATCGCCACAGGCACATACAGCAGCATTGTGTATCTGACTGACAACGGCTACAAGACGGAGGTGAATGTGCCACGTGAGGACGTGCTGCACTTCGCCAACACCTTCCGCTATCAGAACGGCATCTGGGGCATCCCGACGCTACAGTACGCCGTCGAGACGCTGAGCCTGAACCGCACCATCAAGCAGCAGGCTTTGGAGACGGCTGCAAAGGGCGGTCGCGTGAAGGGATTCATTGGCGAGGACACCAGCAAGACGGTTTCGCCCATTGCTGCCGGTCTGTTCGACAAGTCGGAAATGGACAAGTACGCCGAGGAAATCCAAAGCAAGCTCTACAAAGGTCACGACATCATCGCCATCCGAGGGCTCGACAAGTTCGTACCTATCTCGATGACGGGCAGCGATATGCAGATGTTCGAGCAACTGGGTGGCACCAACGACGACGTAAGCCGATTCTTCGGCGTTCCCCGTCCGCTGCTGATGCTCGATACCAACTCGCACTACAACGACTATCAGAACGCCACGATGGAGTTCCACACGCGAACCATCCTGCCGCAGAAGACGGGCAACGAAAAGGAGATTGCCCGCAAGCTGATAGGCTTCAAGGACTACGGCGTGCGACGCATCCACATCTGTGAAAAGCCGCTGCTGGCGATGGACCCCGAAAGGCAGGCAAAGGTGGATCAGTTGCTGTTGCAGAACGGCACGAAGACCCCGAACGAGATACGCCAGGAGCACGACATGCCAGCCGTGGAGAACGGTGGCACGCCACTGGCTTCGGCCAACCTCATGACGCTCGACGCGCTGATTGCGAAGAGCGAGGCAGCGACCACGCTGAAGCCGGGCAACTACACCGTGGCAGAACCCGCCGAGGAGGGCGAGGGCGAGAAGTGAGAAAAACATCGTCACGTGACAATCTCGAAACTGCGACGTGGCAAATAAAATCTGCCACGTGACGACCGAAAACTGGCACGTGCCAAAAATAAATCGGCAAAAGCCATTTTGAAAATGGCAAAAGCCAAATTAAAAACGGCAAAAGACAATGAATATGACACCAAACCCGACAAAAGAGGAAATCGACGCTCTGGAGCGTGAGATCCATCAGCAGCAGAAGAAGCGCGAGCGGCGCGTCCGTCACGCAGTAAACCCACAACGCGGTTTCGGCTGTTAAGTAGAACCAATTTTTTACAGAAAAAGATATGGATAAGAAACTCAAAAGACAGATCGACCTTCAGGTCAGCGAGCTGCACGTTCGCGAGGCTGCCGAAGGTGAGAAGAGCCGCACCGTAGAAGGCTATGCCATGCTGTTCGGTGTTCGCTCTGTGAACCTCACTCCGTGGTCATCCACCCGCGAGGTTTACGAAATCATGGAGCCTGGCTGTCTTACGGCAGACTTGCTCAATCGCTCAGACGTAGTGCTGACCGCCTTCCACAACAACCAGATGATACTGGGTCGTTGGCGTCAGGGCAAAGGCACGCTCTCTCTTGAAATCGACCAGCGCGGTCTGAAAATCCGCTGCACCTTGGCCGAGACTGCAACAGCCGACGAACTGCTGAGTGCCATCAAGCGTGGCGACATCACGGGTATGTCGTTCGCCTTCACCGCCGACGAGGAGGACAACGAGAACGGCGTGAGCTACGAGCGCACAGCAGAGCAGACAGCCGACGGCAAAGAGGTATGGCTGCGCCACGTGAAGAAGGTCACAGGACTGTACGATGTGACCATTGCCGGACACCCTGCCTACGAGCAGACCACCATCGAGGCCCGCGAGGTTGACGAGTTCCTTGATAAGCACCTTCGCGCTTGTGGCGGTGAGACCGACGAGGAGAAAGCAGCCCGTGAGAAGAAGGAGGCTGAGGAAAAGGCCGCTGCCGAGGCGAAAGCCAAGGAAGAGGAAGAAGCCAAGAAGAAAGCCGAAGAGGAAGAGCGCGAACTGGAAGAACAGGCGCAGCGATTCCGCGAAAGCCGTGCGATGATGATGCGTGCCAAGGCCCGCATGCTGAACGACGATATACTCGAATCACTTAGTTATTAACCAATAAAAGTTTTTGATCATGACAAAGATGACAAAATCAGACATCCAGAAGCGTCAGGCCGAAATCATGGCCAAGATGGATGAGATGGACGAGAAGACCAACGTGCGTGAGGCTCAAATTCGCACCATGACTTCTGATGAGCAGAAGGAAGAGC
>Ga0265298_10002164_pt1 | contig 27875 bp, 20 predicted proteins | sample AusTroGonzalo_MG_3_FD_193486 | JGI IMG/M metagenome (GOLD analysis project Ga0265298, IMG submission 193486) | Bovine rumen microbial communities from tropical cattle in Woodstock, Queensland, Australia - Gonzalo_01 | ecosystem: Host-associated > Mammals > Digestive system > Stomach > Rumen ...
CTCGCCGACTGTGGCATTTGTTCGCGTCGTGAAGCCGATGACCTCATCAAGGCAGGCTGCGTGATGGTGAACGACGAGGTGATTACCACGATGGGCTACAAGGTGAAGACCAACGACAAGGTCGTGTATGGTGGCCAAACCCTCAACCGCGAGAAGCTCCGTTATATCCTGCTTAACAAGCCCAAAGGTTACATCACCACTTCCGACGACCCCTACGAGCGTGATACCGTGATGGAACTTGTCAAGGATGCCTGTCCTGAGCGTATTTTCCCGGTGGGCCGCTTGGACAAGCAGACCACAGGCCTGTTGTTGTTCACCAACGATGGCGACCTGACCAAGAAGCTGACCCACCCGAGCAGCGAGGTGCCGAAGCTCTATCATGTCATCCTCGACAAACCTTTGACTAAGAACGATATGCTGCGCATTTCCGAGGGCATCGAACTGGATGACGGCCCCATTGCCGCCGACAGCATCGCCTACGACCAAGATGACGACAGCAAGAAAAGCATTGGCATCGAGCTTCATTCGGGCCGCAACCGCATCGTTCGCCGTATTTTCGAACACCTTGGTTACGAAGTGACTAAACTTGACCGCGTGATGTTCGCCGGTCTCGACAAATACAAGCTGCCCCGTGGCGAGTGGCGTTTCCTCACAGACCTCGAGGTGGTTAATCTGAAGAAGATTTGAACGAAACAACAAGACAATTCATCAGGGAGAACCTGAACGCCGACGTGCCGACGCTTGCCTTGAAAAAGGCTCCCGTCGGCACTGACGTTTCTTTGGCGTTGCGGCAGATTGAGGCTCGACAGTTGCTCAGAAAAAAGGCACCTTCGTGGAGCGAGAATGAGGACTTGCTCTTTCCTGCGCATTTGTCCATTGAGCAATGTTCGTCGGAGGCTGCCGCAAAATACAAGGCCAGTCTGCTGCAAGGGGAGACCTTCGCCGATTTGACAGGCGGTTTGGGAATAGACACCTATTATATATCGCAAGGTTTTGCGCAAACTGACTATGTAGAGCGACAAACTGAGCTTTGCGACTTGGTGAGGCACAATTTTGAGGTTTTGAAGGCCGATGTCAAAGTTTGGAACGAAACGGCGGAAGAATATATAAGCCATTGCGAACCAAAGGATTGCATTTTTATCGACCCTGCTCGAAGAGATGAACATGGCCGCAAGACCGTTTCCATCGCCGAGTGCACTCCTGATGTGTCGGCCATGCAGGATGCACTATTGCAAAAAGCGGAAAAGGTGATGGTCAAATTGTCGCCGATGCTCGACATCAACAAGGCCTTGACCGAATTGTGCCATGTGAAGGAAGTGCATGTGGTGGCTGTGGCCAACGAATGCAAGGAGTTGGATTTCGTCATGGAACGTGGCTATCAGGGGGAAGTGCGTTTCTTTTGCGTCAACCTTTTGACCAACCAGCCATCGGTGCAATTCACCCTTGAAGAAGAACGTGAAACCCAATGCAAGCTTGCCGAAGGCGTTTCAAAATATCTCTATGAGCCTAATGCCGCTCTTATGAAAGCGGGTTGTTACAAGTTGTTGACGACCCGATACGATGTTCATAAACTGCACAAAAATAGCCATTTGTACACATCTGAGCAGTGGATTCCCCAATTTCCGGGCCGTGTTTTCGAGGTGGAAGGTTGGACACCATATAATAAAAAGGTGAAGCAAACCTTGCTTTCGGATGTGACGAAGGCCAGTATCGCTGTGCGCAATTTTCCGCTCTCGGTTGCTGAGTTGCGTAAGACACTGAAAATCAGTGATGGGGATGAGACCTTTTTGTTTGCCACCACTTTGAGGGGCGAGCAAAGGATTTTGATGAGAACAAAAAAGACCGCCTCTGACGAAGCGGTCTCCTAAATCTTTGAATAAAAGCAAATTATCTCCTATCGGGGATGCCGAACTTGGTCCACCAAGTTTGGTCATACTTCGCTTTAATGGATTTTTTCACAATTTGGGTCCTTTTTTTCAAGGTGTTTAGGGCATCGTGGGCTTCGTCACTTTTCTTGCGAATCTCTTCATGAAGCCTGTCGATTTCGGCCGAGATGGCCTCCAAGCGCTTGCAGTCTTCCTCCATCTTCTGCATCACGCTTTCTTCTACGCCGGCATCACGACCGAGGCGGTGATTCCTCTTTACGCCGGAAATGATGAGTTTTGACTTTTCAAGTTGGTCTTTAAAAATTTGGTACATAATTCATTGATTTTTATGTAAATAAGGTTTGTTCATTGCAACAATCGAACGCAAAGATAAGACAAAATTTGATATTTTTTCAAAAAATTTCATGGTCTATTTTCGCTCAAACAAAGCATCTTTCTTCTTTCCGCCGGGTTCATCAACCTTTAATTCGCTGATTTTATGGTTTTTGACATCGTCCAAAACGATGGCGGTGCGATAATCTTTTTTTAAAGCGGTCAGATGAATGTTTTTCATGGTCAGCCCGTCGATGTGGCGGATGAAAAAGCCCCAAGCGGGCAGCTCCATGTGTTGCGAGAACTCAGGATAAGCCTTGGGCATTTCGGGCACTTTGTCCAACTCGTCGAGGCCGACATGGGCATAATGCGGGTCGCCGCCGCCCGGGAAAACGATTTCTATGTTCTCCAAAGTGACGTTCTTAATTCTGCTGTCTTTTAGTCCAATGATGCCGCAGGGTGAGATATTGCGCGGCAGGTCTTCGATGGGGCCTTCGTACTCGTAACCGGCATCGGGTTTGGTGGCGGCCACCTCACAATAGAGGTTGCGGATGGTGATGCCGTCCATGAAGCTTTGTTTGTCGCGACGCGCCCCAATGTTCAAGTAGATGGCGTTGCCGACATTGGTGCCATAAAGCGAGTCGACGAGGATATTCTCGCAAATGCCGCCATCGACACTTTGGATGGTAATGGCGCTACGGTAGGTGTCGTAAACGGTGTTGTTGATGATTTTCACGTTCTTGAATCCGCCTGCACCCATCGTGCCGAATTTGATGCCGCTGGCGCTACTGCGGGCGATGCAGTTGCGCACTTCCACGTTTTGACATAACTTCTTGGCACTATGCGACTTGAGGCAAATAGCATCATCGCTTGCATCGATGTAACTGTTGGTGAGGAGGAAATCGTTGCAATCCACGATGTCGATGCCGTCGTTGTTCCAGAAGGCCGTGCTTTGGATGCGCACGTTGTTCACTTTGACGTTCTCGCATTGGTCGTACATTGTTACCCAATTGGCGGCATTGCGGAAGGTCACATTGTCGACTTCTACGTTCTTGCACTCCCTGAAAATCAGCAATCTGGGACGAAAACCTTCGCCCACGCGGTCATTACTGAGCTTGTCTTTCATGAGGCCTTTGTGCACCAAATCCGTGCAGTTGTTGCCCAACTCGCGGCCTTGTCCCTCGACGACGCCACCGCTGTTGTAGTAACCAATGAGTCGGATGTTTTCAACGCCTTCAGCCAAAATGAGGGCATGGTCGTTGGTGGCGTTAAGTCGGTCATAATCAAAAGGATTGGTGCTGCCGACCAGCACGGCACCTTCAACGAGTTCGATGGTGACATTGGATTTGAGATGGATGCTTCCCGTGAGATAGCGACCTACCCAGAAACGGAGCGTGCCGCCGCCTTGTTCCGCAATCCAGTCGATGGCGTACTGGATGCTGCGGGTGTTCATGGTTACGCCGTCGCTGCGAATGCCGAATTTCGAAGCGTTATAGGTAGGTTTTTGCTCCTGTGCGAGAGCTTGAGTGCCCATCAGTAGGGCGAGACAGAGGGTTAGGAGATGGTTTTTCATGGTATTGTTGTGTTTGGATTTCATTACTCTTAACTTGGCTAAAAGTATCGAAAAATCCATACTTTTAGCTAAGTTGTAATATTTTAATATTTGAATAAATCATTTATTATCACTATATTATCTATAATATCACTATGCTCATTTTTGGTCAATCCTATAGTAGTAATAAGTACAGTGTGAATCGCTTTCAATGTTTTCGTTTCCTCCATGAAACGCGCTTTTCGGTTCAGGATTTCCGTTTCTTCTTTTTGGCTGATGCTGTATTCTCCGATGGTGTATTTCATCTCGCATAGGTCTATGACACCGTCGTTTCTATCGATGAGCAGGTCGATTTGTGCGCCTTTTTTGTCCTTTTCTTTTTTGGTTTTGGTCGATTGCCATGAATACTCGTTGCTGATGATTCCGCCAATGCTCAAGGCTTTTTTGATTTGTTCGACATGCAGCAGGCAGACCCGTTCAAAAGCAAGGCCGCACCAAGTCAGATATTGGTTCGTGGCTTGGCTTTTCGACCAGAAGTTCTTGTCGTTTCCTCTGTTGTCGGCGATGAACTTGAAATAAAAAATGGTGTAAAAATCAATCAGTTGGTATAGGCTGTCGTGGCTTTTTTTGCCTATTGTCCGATATTTTCTGATGAAGCCACTCTGTTCGAGGTCTTTTAGCACTTTGGTCAAGTTGCCGTTGTTGGGAAGATGGCAGGTTTCTGCTATTTCGTTGCGGCTCATGCCTTTACGGATGTTGCTCAGTGCCGTGACGACTTGAATGTACGGTTCAGGATTTTTGAACAGCGAGGCGTAGAGGGCCTCAAATTCCTCATCCAAGTCAGCATCGGAGGCAAAAAACATGCGGTCGATGTTTTGTGCGAGGCTGGAACCACGCCTGAGGAACGACCAATAAAACGGAAAGCCGCCCATAATCATGTAGCCTTCCATGACTTGCCGCTGGCTCAGTTTCAGTTTGAGGCTGTCGGCGTACTGTTTGCACTCGTTCAAGGTGAAAGGCTGGAGATGGATTTTCACCGTTACGCGGTTATAAAGTGCGCCATGATTTTTGAATATCTTGTTGATAATCCACGAAGTAGCACTTCCACAAACCACGAGCAACACATCTTTTCGAGCCGAGGCATAGCCGTTCCAAAAATGCTCCAAAGCGGAAACGAAATTTGAGTTTTGTGTGTCCATCCAAGGCAGTTCGTCCAAAAAGATGACCTTTTTCTTGGCTCGCGAGTGGCGGATGAGGTCGTCCAATAGGCTGAAAGCCTCACGCCAGTTCTTGGGCAATTTGGCGTTCTTCATGCCACATTTTTCGAGCGAAAGTTGCCATTCGGCCAATTGCTCGTCCCGATTTGAATTGGCCAGACCGGAATGTTGGAAAGTGAACTTGTAATTGAACGCTTCTCGAATGAGGAAGGTTTTTCCAACCCTGCGCCGACCATATACGGCTACGAACTCGGAATATTCCGAATGGTATACGTCATGCAATACCTGTAGTTCGTTTTCTCTCCCGATAATCATAATCCATTGAGTTTTAACGTGGCAAAGATAAATAAAAAAATCTTCAACTCAGCTAAAAGTATCGAAAAAAGCATACTTTTAGCCAAGTTGCGTGTTTTTATTGGTAATGGATAATGACAGGCCCAAGCAGTCCCATCGGCAGCAAGGGCTGTTCTCGTTTGGGATGGTTGACATAAATCCAAGTCGTTGGGTTTTCTTCGCGGCTGAAGGTTTTCAGATAGTTGCCCATCGTGGTCGTGACATGGATTTCTATGTCGTTTGTTTCGTCTTGGAGATAATCGCTGATGTCGTAAATGCGTCTTCCAAAATATTGGACTCCAGCAGATTGTCCGTTGATAAACACTTCAGAAACGCCTTCAACTTTGCCCAAATCCAGCACCAACTTTTCAGCCTTGGTCAAGTTTATAGTTTTGTGATAGATGATAGTCCCACAAAAATGCTGGTGTTTTTCGCTGTCCTTTAAGTCAAACAAAGTATCGAAATAGGTGCGTGTGGTATCATGCAATAGGCTATGGCACAAGGTTATATCCCATTCTTTTGAAAGGTCAATGGTTGGCATCTCTTTAATTGCTTGGTGCAACGGTTGCCAAATTGGAAGATTCTGAGAATTCGATTTCCCAAACACGATGAGCACTGATTCCACGGGACCAAGGTCGAAGGTGTAACTATCGTTTTCATCTAAAGGCAAGGCGAAACGCTCACCAGTCTGCAAGTTCCAAATTTGGGCTTGTCGTTTGTGAGTCAAAGCTTTGCTGAAAGTGATTTTGGTTTGGTGGGCGTTGTAACGGTGGCTGTTGCAGAGCAGAATCATCTCACTGCCATCATCGGTGGTGTAGCGATTTTGCATTACAAACGGATTTGGGCTCTCGATGTCAATGTAATGCGGCAGGTTTTCAGCGTACATGAGACTGTCGTACCATCTAAGGAAACCCTCTTGCGGTGGCTCGACAAAAACGAAACGGTCTTGATGCTGCATCACTCTTTTCATGGTGGATTTCACTATGGAATCACGTTCGGTGTAATTCTCCCGCAAACCCAACGATTGGTATGGTATCGTGTCAATGCAAACGATTTTTCCACCTGTTTCCACAAATCTCAACAATTGTTCGGCTGTTTCGGGGTGCAGGCTTTCCACATCAATCAGCATCAATGTGTTGTATTTCCGCTTGTTGAAGCAAAGGTTGCCTTTCTTGATTTCCGACTGGCTGATGATGTTTTCGCTCACATAATCCACCCCACCCCCGCACTTGTTGATGGATTCCCAAATCAAGGTTTTGTATTTGGCGCGAGTGGTGTTCGGGAAAGGTTCGTTCTGCATCCCGATCGTGCTCCACATGTCGTTTTCAGGGTTGAGGATGGCGATGTCGGCGTAGTAGGTGCCGTGTTGCAAAGCATAGGAAAGCCGCGCCTTGTAGTCGTTATAGTGTTTGAAATACGGCCACCAATTGTTGCGCTCGCTGTAGAAGGCACCATAGCGTACCCATCCAGGGAACTTCGCCTCAAGGTTAGGCGAGTAGTTGAAACCGTGGAAAACACTGTGCGTCACGCCCGACATGGCCGATTGGTCGCCGCCAAGTTTCAGTTGTTCGAGGCTCATGTTGAAGACGGTGTAGGTGTTGGTCATTTCCTCGCAACTGACGGTGCGGTTGTCGGCCAAATGCGCCGCCGATGAAACGAACTTGTTGACCATCGTATAGGCGCGGCCACGGCGGTAATCGGTTTCCGACATCTCCTCTCCGGGTTTGTGCCTCAGCCAGTTGGTTGTCCACGACTCGCCTTCGGGGATGTCGTAGCCCATCGCGTTTTCCAAAGGGTAGAAGCCTCGACCGTAGGCCTGTGCACGGGCTTTTACGCCGAGGTGATGGCACCAATTAATATAGGTGTTGGTGAAGCGTTCCGTCATCAGTTGGGCCTTGAAGTCCTCAAAATCGTATCGGGCGCGTTGGACTTCCTTTTGAAAGTCTTCAGTCACGGGGACGACGGGGTCATAATTGAGCGCACTGCCCATTGAGCCGATTTTGAAAAGGATAAAGGGCAGATAATCAGTAATATCGTAGCCGTAACGTTTCAGAAATTCCTCGGCCATGTCGGAAGTCCAGTTGGCACCTTCGAGTTCCATGCTGTCCGTGAACAAGGCGCGGACGTTGCCCTTCAACGGCCCAATTTGCGCCTCAATCTTGTCGGACATGTTGTAAAGGTACTTGTTGACCGCCTTTGCATTAAAATGGTCAAGGACAGGTCCCGCTGCTCCGGGTGCGCCATTGATGACTTCAAGGAAACCAATGATTTTCACCAAGGCGGCCAAAGTGTAATTTCCTTCAGGAATTTCAACAGTGAAAACGCTATTAATCGGGCCTTCGACAATCTCAGGCACCTTTGCTTTTTCAGTAGTTAAGGACCCTGAGCCTGTCGAAGGGCCGACCTTGGAATCTGACCAAATAGTAATACCATCGTTAATGGAAGTAGCGGGATTGGGATATAACTTCAATAGTATCAACTCCTTCGTATTGCCTTTGTATGGCGAACTCACCTTGGGCATGGCCTTCGCGCAAAGGCTGTCGTGAAAGATGGTCAAAGTGGTTGGTCCCGTCACCGTTTCCGCATAGTTGACCACAATTTGCGCCCGCTCATCTTCGTTCAAAAACTCGGCACCGAAAGGCCAGCCCGAACCTACGAGCAGGTCGCAAGTCATATCCAATTGCTTGGCCTCGTCAAAGCAGATTTTCAGCATGTTAATCCATTCAGGACTAAGCCATTGCAGTGAGGTTTTCCCGATGCTATCGCAATAACTCGGAAAAGCAATGGGATTGATTTCCACGCCGCCAATGCCGGCTTCCTTGAGGAGGCGCATTTCGCGAACAAGTTCGTCGGCTTCCACCTTGTTGCCGTTCCACCACCAGCGCACGAAAGGACGGTATTGTGAGGCGGGCTGTTGAAATTCGGCATATAATTGTTCGGCATTCAGTCCGTTTTGCCTTGGCTTGCACTGGCATAAAGTCAACGAAAGTCCGATGAGCAGTCCTATCAATCTCAATCGTTTCATGGAGAATAATGTTGAACGATGCGGCGAAAATAGGAAAAAAACTTGTATTTTTGCACCTCAAATTCATACGCGCATGTACGCCTTGTTTAAAAAAGAAATCAGCAACTTCCTCAGTTCGTTGATTGGCATTATGGTGATTGTGGTGTTTCTGCTCATCACCGGCCTGTTCCTTTGGGTGTTCCAAAGCGATTTCAATGTGCTGAATTATGGTTACGCCAACCTCGATAGCCTCTTCATCCTTGCCCCGTGGGTGTTCCTTTTCCTTGTGCCTGCCGTGACGATGCGCAGTTTTGCCGAGGAAAACCGCACGGGCACCATTGAGATGCTGGTCACCAAGCCTTTGTCGGACTGGCAAATCATCTGGGCGAAGTTCCTCGCGGGCGTGGCGCTCGTCGTGTTGGCCCTGATACCGACTTTCATTTATTATTATTCGGTCTATCGTTTGGGTTTGCCTCCGGGCAATCTCGACAGCGGTGGCATTTGGGGGTCTTACATCGGACTGTTCCTGTTGAGTTCGAGTTTCGTGAGCATCGGTGTGTTTTGCAGTTCGCTGACCAACAACCAGATACTGGCCTTCATCATCTCGGTTTTCCTTTGCGGATTCCTTTTGATAGGTTTTGAGTTCATCTATTCCCTGTCGCTGTTCGGGCGGGTCGACTTGTTCATCCAACAGTTGGGCATGAACACGCACTACAGTTCGTTGAGCCGTGGTGTGGTCGATACGCGCGATGTGTTGTATTTCCTGAGTGTGATTGCGCTTTTCTTGAGCGCGACGAAACTGGTTCTGGCGAGCCGCAAATGGTAAGGAGGTAGAAGATGGAAAACAAACGCAAGAGTCTGAAAAAGAGCCAAATCGTCAGTTTTCTCGTGACGGTGGTAATTGTTGTTTTGGTCAATGTGATTGGTTCGTTTTTGTTTACCCGCTTCGACTTGACGAGCGAGAAACGCTATACCCTGTCGCCCACGACGAAGGCGATTTTGAACAATTTGGACGACTATGTCTATTTCAAGGTGTATCTTGAGGGCGACTTTCCGGCAGGTTTCAAGAAGTTGCGCCGCGAGACCAAAGAAATGTTGGACGAGTTTCGAGCTTATTCGAAATTCATTGATTACGAGTTTATTAACCCTTCTGAAAGTGCCGACGCTTCGGAACGCAACGATACCTACAGACAGCTTTATCAAGCAGGCTTGAACCCCACGGATGTGGTGGTCAAAAATAGTGACGGTTCCTCGAAACAGATGGTCGTGTGGCCGGGTGCTTTGGTGAGTTACCGCAACAACACTGAGATTGCTATTGATTTGCTTGAGAATCAATTGGGTCAGTCGTCGGAGGATGCCTTGAACGCCTCGATGCAGAACCTTGAGTTTCGCCTTATCGACGCGGTGAAGAAGGTGACGCGCTTGATGAAACCCAACATCGCTTTTATTGAAGGCCACGGAGAATTGGACGAGCAGGATGTGTATGACATTGCCCAAACGCTTTCGCAGAACTACAACGTAGGTCGTGTGGAAATCGGGGGCCGCATTGACGCCCTGATACACCGCACGCAGAACGAGGAACGCGACATCAAGGCTTTCCCCTCGTTTGATGCCATCATCATCGCCAAGCCGACACAGCCTTTCAGCGAAAAGGACAAGTTCCTCATCGACCAATACATCATGCATGGCGGCAAGGTGCTGTGGTTGGTTGAACCTGTTTTTGCCACGATGGACAGCCTGCAAAGTCAGGAGTCGACCATCGGATTGGAGCAAGACCTCAACCTTGACGACATGCTGTTCAAATACGGCGTGCGCCTCAACCGCGACCTGCTCCTCGACTTGACATGCGCCGCCTTGCCTGTCCGCACGGGACAAATGGCGGGTCAGGCTCAGTTGGAATTCTTCCGCTGGTTCTATTTCCCCTTGTTGCAAGCCGCTTCCAACCATCCCATGGTGCGCAACATGAACGCCATCAAGGCCGATTTCGTCAGCTCAATGGATGCCACCACTTCGGCCAAAGGCATCAGTCAGATTCCGCTGCTCAAAACTTCGGACTACACCAAGGTTTCAGGCGCGCCGGTGTTCATCACTTTGGCCATGCTGCGACAAACGCCTGATAAACGTATGTTTAACTCAAAAGGCAAAGTCGTCGCTTTCCTGTTGAAGGGTAGTTTCTCCTCGTTGTACGCCAACCGCATCCCTCAGGAAATTGCCGAGGACAACGGAATGCAGTTTATGGAAGAGAGTGTCCCGACAGCCATGATTGTGGTGGCCGATGGCGACATCATCCGCAACCAAATCGACATCAAGCGCAAGACTCCTTTGCCTTTGGGCTATGACCAATACACGCAAAACACCTACGCCAATAAGGAGTTTATCGAGAACGCCATCAGTTATCTTGTGGACGGCGAAGGCCTGATTGACATCCGTTCGCGTGAGCTGAAAGTGCGCCTTTTGGATGCGACTAAAGTCAATCAAGAAAGATTCAAGTGGCAGGTAATCAATACATTGGTGCCTATTGCGTTGATTATAGCTTTAGGGTTTGTGATGGCTTGGGTCAGGAAAAAGAAATACAGCAAAAAATAATTCGTCATGAAGAAAAACAATAGAATTACCATCATTATTGCGGCTTTGTTGGTCGTGATTGCCGGCGTTTTGATTTGGAACAACCGCTATCTTTCCACGATTCAAGGCGAGTCGTCCGATTTTCAGGTGTGGGATACAGCCTCGGTCACGAAGATTTATTTGGCCGACCGAAAAGACCGTGAATCGCTGTTGGAGCGTCAGGAAAAAGGCTGGATGCTCAACGGAACTTATAAGGCCCATCCCAAACAGGTGACTTATCTGTTGACCACGTTGTACAAGATTCGAGTCAAAATGCCGGTCTCAGTGGCCAGCCACGACAACATCGTCAAGCAATTGGCGGGACAAAGCACCAAGGTGGAGGTGTATCAGAACGTGCCGCGCATCAACCTGTTTGACAAAATCAAGCTGTTTTATCATGAGAAGCGGACCAAGGTGTTTTACGTGGGCGATGCTACGATGGACAGTAGTGGCACTTTCATGCTGAAAGAGGGTGCCGACAAGGCTTATATCGTCTACATCCCCAGCTTCAGAGGCTTCATCACGACACGTTTCACCGCCAATCCAGACGACTGGCGCGACCATACGGTGTTCCATGAGACTTTGGCCGATATCGAGTCCGTTTCGGTCGAGTTCAACGAGGATCCGGAAGGCAGTTTCCGCATCGAGAACATCGGCAAGCACCAATATAAGCTCACGCGCCTTTGCGACAACAAGGATTTGCCTTACGATACGCTGAAAGTGATTAATTTCATGTCGTCGTTCGGCGATCTTCGCTTTGAGGCGTTGTTTACCAATACTTTACCTCAGGAACGTATCGATTCCATCACAAGTTCGCCTTATGTGCATTACTTGAAAGTGACGGGCAAGGACGGTGAAACTCAAGATATGCGGACCTTCAGGAAGTTGGTGCTGAATGGCGTGACCGACATGGGCGAATACGGCGATGTGGACCGCGACCGCATGTATGCCCTGATTGAGGGTGGGAAGGACTTTGTGCTCATCCAGAACTATGTGTTCGACAAGGTTTTACATGATGTGCGCTACTTTGAGGCCGGCAACCCGATTCGGTTTGAATTGGGAACGGTTGAGGTCTTTGAATAGTTGAGGTCTTTGCGCCTGTCGAAAGGCCGACTTATTTCTTCTTCAGCAAACCTATCATCTTAAAACTCACATCCGTGAAAATGAGCGGCGCGTAGCCGTTGCGCTCGATTTGGCGGATGGCTTCCTCGAAAAGTTCGGCAATTTGCGCCAAATTGGCAGGACTGACAAAGGGCGCAAACTTCGAGTTGAAGGTCTTTTCGTCATCGGGAAGCATGACGATTTCTGCAAGGTTGTTGTTGAACAACAATGAGTTGCGGATGATGCGCAGGCCGTAATCCAACAATTCTTTTTGCTTTTCACGTCCCAAGGATTTGATGTTGTTCGAGAAATCAATCAGTTCGGAATAAGCCGCTTTGAAGCAGAGGCGCATCCATTGCTGGAAGGTGGTGAAGAAGAACTTATGGTCTTCAAAGTCCTTGAAGGATTGACTGGCTGTCAGCCAGTTACCTTCCGAAATCATGGCCGCATCACGGGCTTGCTGTGGGTCGCAGCCAAAGCGTTGTTGCAGGGCCATTTCAATGGAGGCGGTGTCGAGAGCAGGGATTTTGACCAAAGCTGTCCGTGATTTGATGGTGGCCAACAATTCCTCAGCATCCTCTGCGATGAGAAGGAAAACGGTCTTCTCGGGCGGTTCCTCCAACAGTTTCAGTAGTTTGTTGGCCGTATCGACGCGCATCTTTTCCGCCATCCAAATAATGGCGATTTTGTATTCGCCCTCGTAGGATTTCATGTTGAGTTTGCGCAGCAGCGAGGCCGCATCGCGCACCGACATGTAGCCCTGCTTGTTTTCCACATCAAGGAAACTGTACCAACTCGAAGTATCTACATAACCCTGATTCTGAATGACATATTCGCGCCATTCCTCCATAAACAAATCCGACTCGGGATTGCTTTTTACTTTTTTGGTGGCTGCCGTCGGTACAACGAAATGCAAGTCGGGATGCACCAGTTTCTGCATTTTTTGGCAAGTGGGACACACGCCGCAACTATCTGTTTCCGTCCGATTCGGGCAAAGGATATACTGCGCGTATGCCAAGGCCAAAGGCAACTTACCGCTTCCGGCAGGGCCCAAAAACAGCTGGGCGTGAGAGACATGGTTTTCTCGCACACTTTGGATGAGCCTTTGTTTGATGGCGGTTTGTCCTATGACTTGTTTGAACTGCATTTTTGAGAAAATGAGGATACAAAATTACAATAATTCTCCCGAACACAACAACAAAAGAAAAGTTTTCCTACATTTGCAATCATAACGGAATGATATGGTGATATGAAACTTGCCCTCATCAAAGAGACCAAAACCCCAGTGGACAATCGTGTGGCTTTATCCCCAAGGCAAGTTGCGGAATTGAACGAAAGATTTCCGCAGCATGAAATCGTTGTGCAGGCCAGCGGCATCCGTGCTTTTTCGGATGACGAATACCGTGCTGAAGGTGTGCGTGTTGTTGACCATGTCGAAGATTGCGATATCCTATTCGGCATCAAAGAGGCCAAATTAGACTGCCTGATTCCAAACAAGCATTATTTCTTCTTCGGTCATTTCGCCAAAATGCAGGAATACAATCGTCCGCTGTTGCAGGCTTTGATGAAAAAACACATTACCTTTTGTGATTATGAGTATCTTGTAGATGGAAACAATATCCGTTTGTGTGCTTTCGGTTGGTGGGCTGGTGTGGTGGGCGTTTATTATACCTTACGCGGTTATGGTTTGAAGCACAAACTTTATACGTTGCCAAAATCCGACCATCGTTTTACCCTCAATCAGTTGTTGGGTGCGTTGAAAAGCATAGTTCTTCCTAAGGTGAAATTGATGGTGACGGGAGCGGGCCGTGTTTCCCAAGGTGCGCAATATGTGCTGGATAGCATCGGTGCCCAGAAAATGACGGAAGAGGCTTATCTTACCCATGCATCCGTTGACAGATTGTCATATTGTGTTGTCGATGCTGACCGTTTGGTGAAGCGCAAGGATGGTGGTATGTTCTCATGGAATGACTTCATACACAACGCCAAAGCGTATGAAAGCGACTTCTCTCGTTTGGCAAAACAGACCGATGTCTTGGTTTGTGCCCATTACTGGGAACCTGATGCCCCAGTGTATCTGACGGAAGACGATTTGCGTCGTGAAGACATGCGTATCCGCATGATTGGCGATGTGACTTGCGATATCAAGGGCAGTATCAAATCGACAATTCGATATGCTACGCACGATGCTCCTTATTATGATTACAATCCAATGACTGAAGAGGAAGAACCCGCTTTTTCGTCTCCCAACAATATCACGGAGATGGCGGTAGACACCTGTCCGAATGCTTTGACGATGGAAGCGAGCGAGTATTTTGGCTCAAAGCTGATGGAACATGTGTTTGAACCTTTGTTGAAAGGTGAGCATTCCGAGGTGATAGCTCGTTCCATGATTCTGAAAGATGGGGTTTTGACGCCGCGATTTGACTATTTGACCGATTTCTCGAAAAACAAATGAATACATGACACGGGTCATTATCAATGCGGATGATTTTGGGAAAAGTCCCGAACGAAACAGGGCCATAGATGATGCCATCAAGCAAGGCTTGGTTTGTTCCTCTGGTTTAATTGTAACGGGCAAGCATTTGCAAGATGCAATAAATAAAATAAATGATGGAGGATATGCGGAGAATATACACTTGCATTTGAATTTATCCACGAATCTGTTGCGAGAGGATTCAGATGATATTCCACTTACAGAAGCCATGAGGAAGGATTCCTTTTTCTGTGCAAATGGCAAATTCAAACCATACATGGGATTGCCGCAGAAATTTTCTAGTATTGTCAAATGGGGAGTCGCTTATCGTGAGATTGTTGCACAATACAATAAGTTTATGGAAGTGACGAACGGGAAAGCCAATTACAATCATGTTGATTTTCATTTATGGTACAATCTGACTTGGCCCGTCTCAGTGGCTCTCAATGTGTTTACGAGAAAATACAAAATCAAGTCTGTTCGCTATATTGGGTTGCACCAAATGAACAATAAAAGGTATAAATTGTTTCGCGCTCTCAGTTGGAATCCCTGTGTAAAGCACATTCCTGCCACCAATATCGATTTCTTTTTGTCACAGAAAGAGTTGTTGTCAAAGTACGAAACAATCGAATTGTACTGCCATCCTCATTATAAGGATGGAGTATTCTTGGACGACAGTCCATCCTATCTTAAACATGAAAGGCAATCCTTGCCCATACAAATACAAATGTTGAAGGAAGTTGGTGATGTTGAATTTCTTTCGTGGGAGAAACTTACATAGTGAATCAAAGGAGAAAAATGAATGACAAAGTGAAACTGTTTTTTGCCGGAGACTTTTGTTCCAAGCCGTCAACCTCCAAGATAACCGTATCGGACGAATTGCGAGATTTGTTGCAATCATGCGATTTGAAACTGGTTAATTTTGAGGTACCGCTGAAGCCGTCCGTTGAAATGTCTTATCAGAAAAGGGAACGTTTTTATCAGAATGATGATGCTCCAGACTTTCTTAGAGGATTGGGCTTCAATCTGTTTTCTTTGGCCAACAACCATACCTTCGACTGGGGCGTGGAGGGATTCAAAAAGACCAAGGCTGCACTCGGAGATGCTTTTGGCGCAGGTACCTACGATGAAGCTTATAAGGTGAAAATGGTGGATGTGAATGGGACGAAAATTGGGTTTCTTGGGTTGTCGTTTGCTGCCTATACTGGAGTATTCGATGAGCTCACCACCCACGATGGACTTGGCTGTGCATACATCAACGACCTGCGTGTGAACCATGACATTATGGAGGCTAAGAACCATGTTGATTATTTGTTTGTTTTGCCTCATGACGGAATCGAGTATATTGATGTTCCCATGCCTGAGACTATAGCACGCTATCGTGATTTCATCAATTACGGTGCAGACGGCGTAATAGGAACCCATCCTCATTGTCCCCAAGGGTGGGAGGAATACAAGGGGAAACCGATCTTTTACAGTCTTGGCAATTTCCTTTTTAACAGCAAGGAAAACTATGATTACCGTGCCACCAATTGCCCTCATTGGTATGAGGGATTGTGCGTGGTGATGGATATTGAAAATGGGTGTCTTTCATGGGAAGTGCTGAATACAAGAAATGTGGATAACTTGGGCATTGTGATAGACCATGATAAAGAACGAATAAGGCATAATAATCTGATTTGTAGCTATTTGAAAGATGATAGAGCGTATAACGAATATCTGAAGCCCATCATCAAAAAGCAAGCGGAAAGGGATTTGTTGCTTATGAAGCATACGTTTCAACCGAAAAACATCAAACAGGCAATGAAGGCTTTATGGGCTTGTATTGCCAGAAAAACCAAAACCAAAGCGACTTTTCTGAAAAAGAGCTTTGGTATATGCTGAAGAATGACCTGAAAAGGAATCGATTGCTGAAAACAAGAAACAATTAATAAAAGTTGAATAACAAAAACTGATGCGCAATATGGGAATGAAAACAAGAGTAAACAAGATGGTCGTCCGATTCTTTAGACTGATGCATAAGCTTGAATATCGTTATGTATATAAGCAGTATATGAAGAGAAAGAATGATGAAACTCAAGCCAAAATGAAGAAAATCAAGAACAGGAAGTACTTGTCGGATGCGCAAAAGAAAGAAATTGTCGATTATTATTATCAATTGACGGGGAAAACCATTTCCACTATCGACCATGAGTATTTTTATTCGCGGACGGGGATATATACAAAGAAGTATATTCCCATGGGGTTCTTTCAAACTGAGATTGTTGGCCGATTGAATAGGATGGACTGCTATAACTCGTATTCCGATAAGAATCTGGATGATGTGCTATTGACTACAGTGAAGCATCCCCATTACTATTTGAAAAACATCAATGGATATTACTATTTCGAAGGCCAACCGGTCAGTAAGACGAAGGCAGTGGAGTTGTGCGCCAATCTTGCCGATGTAATAATAAAACCATCATTATCCTTACAAGGGAGCGGGGTTATGAAAATATCGGTGAAAGACGGCATGACCAATTGTGACGGACTTACTATTGAAGATTTGTTTGGACGATACAACAAGGATTTTTTGATACAAGAGGCTGTTCGCCAGCACCCAATAATAGCTGCATTGAATCCGACATCGGTGAATACTATGCGAATGGCAACCTATCGCTCAGGAATGGAAGTCCTACTTGTGTATGCTGCGATTAGAATTGGAAGGAAAGGGCAGGTGATTGACAATCAAAGTGCTGGGGGCATAAGTGCGAAGATAAATCCAGACGGCACTTTGGGCAAATATGCTTTTGGAAAGGTGGGTGACGATATGATTGAAAAGACGGATACGGGAATCGTGTTGGAAGGGTATCAGTTGCCTTCATACGACAAAGCTGTGGCAAAAGTGAAAGAACTCCATTATTCACTTCCTTTGTTTGATTTGGTAGGTTGGGATATTGCCATAGATGAAGAAGGCGAACCGGTTCTTATAGAATGGAATGGACGACCGGGCCCAAGTCAAACCGCATGTGGTACGGGATACGGGGATTTGACAGAAAGAATTATCAGTGAGGTTTGGAATAGAAGGAATACTGTATCAATTCATTTTTGATGGGTTGAATATGAGGAAAAAAGTAGTAATTTTGCACCCAAAATAAACGCATCACATCATGTTAAGCGAACAGGAACAAATCAGAAGAAATTCGTTGGCCGAACTTTATAAACTCGGCATTAATCCTTATCCGCAGGCCGCGTTCCCGGTGAACGTGTTCACAACGGAGATTTTGGAACAATTCGACGACAACAACTCCGACCAATTTCAGGAAGTCACCCTCGCGGGCCGTATCATGAGCCGCCGCATCATGGGTGCCGCCTCGTTCTGCGAGCTGCAGGACTCGAAAGGCCGTATCCAATTGTATATCAAGCGCGACGAGATCTGCCCTGAGGAGGACAAGACCTTATATAACACGGTGTTCAAACGTCTTTTGGACATCGGTGACTTCATCGGTGTGAAAGGTTTCGCCTTTCGCACGCAGATGGGAGAAATCTCCGTCCATGTGAAGGAAATGACCGTGCTGAGCAAGAGCCTGAGGCCGTTGCCCATCGTCAAGGAAAAGGATGGCGTGAAGTACGACGAATTCAACGACCCCGAACTGCGCTACCGTATGCGTTACGTTGACCTCGTGGTGAACGACAAGGTGAAGGACATCTTCATCACCCGCACCCGCATCATCGACAGCATCCGCCGTTTCTTCAATGAGAGCGGCTATTTGGAGGTGGAAACGCCTGTGCTACAAGCCATCCCCGGCGGCGCTACGGCACGTCCCTTCATCACGCACCACAACGCTTTGGACATCCCCATGTACCTACGTATTGCCGACGAACTTTACCTGAAGCGCCTTATTGTGGGTGGCTTCGAGGGCGTGTACGAGTTCTCGCGCAACTTCCGCAACGAAGGCATGGACCGCACCCACAATCCCGAGTTCACAGGACTTGAAATCTACGTGGCCTACAAGGACTACCTTTGGATGATGGACTACACCGAGGCCATGATTGAACGTGCCGTCACAGAGGTGTTAGGCACTGATACCGTGAAAGTTGGCGACAACGAAATCTGCTTCAAGCGTCCCTTCAAGCGCATCACCATGATTGACTCCATCAAGGAGAAGACGGGCATCGACATCACAGGCATGGACGAGGCCCAACTGCGCGATGTGTGCAAGCAACTCGGCATCGAGGTGGACGACTCGATGGGCAAGGGCAAACTGATTGACGAAATCTTCGGCGAGAAGTGTGAAGGCACCTACATCCAGCCGACTTTCATCACGGATTATCCCGTCGAGATGTCGCCACTCTGCAAGCGTCACCGCAACAACCCCGAACTGACTGAACGCTTTGAATTAATGGTGAACGGCAAGGAATTGGCCAACGCCTACACCGAACTGAACGACCCCATCGACCAACGCAACCGCTTTGAGGAACAAATGAAGCTGGCAGGCCGTGGCGACGATGAGGCTATGGTCATCGACAATGACTTCCTTCGTGCTTTGGAATATGGTATGCCTCCAACTTCGGGCATGGGCATCGGCATTGACCGTTTCGTGATGCTGCTCACGGGTCAGACCACCATCCAAGAAGTGCTGCTGTTCCCGATGATGCGTCCCGAGAAGGTTGTGAAGAACGCCACCAAGGAAGACTTTATGGCCTTGGGCATGGCCGAAACTTGGGCGACTTTGCTCCTCACCAACGGCTACAACACCATCGAGCAACTGAAGGCCGAGAAGCCTTCCGCCTTGCGCGAGAAACTGAACGGCTTGCGCAAGAAGAACAAGCTCGACATTCCGGCCTTGCAACTCGAAGACGTTGAGGCTTGGATGAACGGGTAATACAACCTTGTGCGTGAATTGATATTGCTAAACCTAAAATAAATGCTGCTATGAATCAATTCAATAATTTGTACAACTTAATGAAACGGATGGCTCTCGCTGTTCTTATGAGCATCGTTATCTTCGGCTGTTCGTCAGGAATGACCGAACAAAATGCTCAAATTCCTTCTGTTATACAGGAAAATCCCGAAAAGAACCCATCGGGAACGGGAGAGCCAGCTCTTTCTCCTGGCCCCAATGCTGGGGAAACACGTCCAACCTTGAATCCCGATAATTACGATGCGGTTTTGGAAGTGACAAAGGAAATCAGGATGGGTACGTCAGGAACGCTCAGTGTTTGGATAGGGTTGGAGGAATACATACTGAAACAAAGCCCAAACACGGAACGCGACACGACCCCGTTATACAGCATTCGCCCTTATGCCCGCATTACCCCTCATGCGCCCGATTTCAAAGTCGATCCTATAGAAGCGCAATGTGTGAAGATAGACCCGACTGGTTCGGCTGTTTTGTTTACCTTAACGCCTGAGAAGAAGGGGAATTTTGAGGTGAGTGCAAAAATAGATTTGTTCGACAACGAAGACTGTTCGGGTGTGCCTTTCCCCAAAAACACACAAGTGGTTTCGGTGAAGGTGACGGTGGATTACAACAGCCGCCTCGCGGAAATATGGGACGTGTTCTGGGAAAGTTTTCTCCGCTTTTGGAAGATTTTTGTGGCTTTGGCCTTTGGAGCGCTCATTTTTGTGATTCGTAAATTTGTAAAGAAAAAGACAGGTTACAGCGAGGAGGAAAACGAAAAAACGAGCGAAGAAAAACGGCAAGGGGATTGAGAGAGAAAAGGCCATGCTACTTGATACCGAATTATTGGATAAACTCTCAGCCCAAGCGAAAGCCTCGCCGCGTCTGAGGATGAATTTTGACCTGCGCAACAGTTCCGACGACCAATCACAGCGCATGTTGAATGCCATGGAGCCGGGCACAGTGATGCCCATCCATCGCCATCGTGGCAGTTCGGAAACGGTGACGGTGCTGCGCGGCAAGGTGAAGTGGCTGTATTATGATGAAAACGGCAAAGTGACCGACACCTTCATCGTGGCACCCGGCGGCGACCTTTGCGGCCTCAGCGTCCCGAAAGGGCAGTGGCATTCCTTGGAGTGCATGGAAAGCGGCACGGTGATACTCGAAGCGAAGGACGGGGCTTATTCGCCTTTGGCGGAGGGGGATGTGATGGAGAGATAAACCATTGGAACTCGTGAAAAGTGTTATTTTAGATACAAATCTATAGATTAAACTCCATGTCTTTTTCTATTCATTTAAAATCATCATCAGGTGGTCTGGATGTGGGAGAAAGTATCCCTGTTAGGGTTAATTGTAATATTGGGGCAAATAATGAATCTCAATACGAATATGAGAGAGGTAGATTATATGCTATTGAAAAAGAAGCAGTTCATCCTGATTGCTTTATGGATCTTTCTTTAGGAAATTTTGAAAATCCATTGTATAAAGATATAATCAACATATTTGGATGTCCAGTTGGAGTAGTTCCGTCCTATCTTTTCCCTAATGATAAGGTAATCAATACACAAGAAGCAAAGGATTTATTGAAACATTTGGCTGATGACGGATTATCCTTCTTTACACTGCATCTTACAGCCACAAAGGAATTGTTTAATCAGGCTAAGTTGACAAGGCAGATTCCTGTAACTAGCCGTGGTGGCTCAATTGTGCTTCGCAGAATACTGGAAACAGGAGAAGACAATATTTGGAAAACAATCCTTCCAACAATAATAGAGATAGCAAAACAATACGAAATAACGATAAGTCTTGGTACAACATTTCGCCCGGCAGGGATTATAGAAGCGTGTGATGAAGTGCATACAAAGGAAACAGAAAACCAACTTGAGTTATGTCGGATGCTTCAAAGCGAAGGTGTACAGGTGATGGTTGAGAATATTGGGCATATATCTCTTGACCGATTGGAAAAGCATTGTCAGCTGTTGAGAATGTTTCATGCTCCAATTATGCCACTGGGTCCAATTCCAACAGATAATGCAATAAACGAGGATCATATTGCATCGGCCATAGGTGCTTCGATGATGGGCTATATGAATTGTGCGCATATCATTAATTGTGTTACAAGAAGTGAACATTCTAAATCATTTTTCAGCATTGAAGAAACCATAGAGGCTATTAGAACCGCAAAAGTCGCTGCACATGTGATAGATGTTGCGAAAGGAATTAATGTAAAAATCGATGATAGTATTTATTACAAGCGTGCATCTGAGGCAAATTGTTTGGTGGATCAAGGCGAGGTTTGTACCAGATGTGGCAATTATTGTCCTTTAAAATTTACTAGATACTATGGATGAAATAATATTAAATGAGATTCGTCAGCAAAAAGGTACACTTCATCAGTTTTGGGCTGATGACAGGTTGTTTTATCAGATGTATTGTAATTCTTTTACAGATAGGATTATTAGAGAAAAACGTATTTTGGAATTTGATACACCTAATCGTGTGAAAGTTACATACGAATATGATGTTGCTGCTAAAGAGAATAAAAATAAAGATAATGAAAACAATGATAATAAGGAAGAAATGGTTTTTTTGTTCCTTCCAGACAAAAGAAAGAATTGGCTGAAAGTTTTTTTCGATGGCAAGAGGTTGACCATTCCTACTTCTGAAAAGATCAGAGACATGTTGTATGAGTTTGTGGAGGATGATATTAAAGCGTTAATAAAGAAATTGTATCTTCAACAAGAAGGCCCAGAATTATGGGCTGAAATTTGGAAAGGGAAAAAATCGATACCGTGTTTCGTTTATGCAACAGAAGGGGATTTATTGACAAGTTGTGGTTTGGCAGAGATTACGTTCTATGATTTTCTTGTGCCAGACGACTCCATTAAAAGCAGTTGGCTATTTGACGAAAAATACTATAAATATTCGTACCCAATAATTGCAAAAGGTAATTCGTGGCTGTATGTGAAATCTCCCAGCCGATTTGATATTAACGTATCTTCTGCAACAAAGGGGGTGGAAAAGAATCCTGAGAATGACCCAGAGATTAGTTCTTTTATTATTAAAGGTATTGAGAATACTGCTGATGTGTGTTTTTCTGTAGCGATTAAGGTGCCTGTGACATTAAAATTTTGGTATGCATCGTTGGTTGCACTTGGATTGCTTTTTATTCTTACTTTTATTGTAGTTTCTATAGTAGGTATTATTAAAGATTTGGATATACAGAAGTTCTCTCCAGTTTATGCACAAGTGGGAATATCAATTATCGCTGCAATCATAGCAACACGAGGCTGGTTGATGAATGAAGAAACGGTTCTTGGACGGGTGTCAAATTGGATTACGGGAATAGTTATTTTTATAGTTATGTTATTATTAGGGGTATATACATACATTTTACTATAACAAATACCCATTGATAGTATCGAAAGAAGGAAAGAAAATAATCAACAATCCCGCCGCAAAACAACCCTTGCGACGGGTTTTTTTATCACTTAACCCGAATCTTCTGCCCAATCTTCAGCGTTTTGTTCTTCTTGATACCATTCAGTTTGCAAAGTTTGTCGACGGTGGTGCCATAGCGCTTGGCAATCTTGGCCAACGAGTCGCCGGAACGCACCTTATAATATACGGGACTCCCCTTTGACGAACCGCTGGATTTTGACTCCTTGGGCGGCTTGGTTGAGGCGACCTGCGACTGGTGGTCAGTCATGCCGTAGTGCGAATTGATGTTGAAATAGTGTTTCTTGAGCGTAAACTCTTCGCAGCGGAGCGTGCCGTTCTCGAAGTCGAAAATGCGCTCGGGGTCGAAGGCCTGACCCATGTAGCGTGTCTCGAAATGGAGGTGAGGCCCCGTGCTGCGCCCTGTGTTGCCACCGTAACCAATCAGTTCGCCGGCCTTGACGATGTCGCCGCTCTTGACAATGAAACGTGACAAATGACCATAATACGTTTCTAACCCATTGGGATGCCTGATAACCAATACGTTGCCATAACCTCCCGTCAAATTGATGGGCAGGGCTGCGCGCACGATACCGTCGAAAGCTGCATAAATGGCATCGCCGGTATGGAGGCCAATGTCGATGCCCTTGTGCGCCCGCTTCCATCTGTACTTGTAGCGCGAGGTGATTTGTCCGGGATGTGGGATGCAGTACCGATGCAAAGAATCGACAAGGACGAGTCGTACCGTGTCAGGGAGGTCTTTTAGGGCAATGTCGCTGTAGGAATGCACTTTCTCCGTAGTCCAGTGGTCCGATTCCATGGCGTAAGGGATGAAAGGCATGTCGATGTTGTAGTACAGCCAAGTCCCGTTGTCGAAAAGCACCACCTTTCGAAACATGTCGTGGGTGTCGAGCGTGTCGACAGGAATCGGGATGCCCTCCGAAAATTCCGTTTCTCCATCATCATCGTCTTCATCGTCAAGGTCAATGATGGTATCGTTTCCCGAAGGCGTGACATAAATAAATATGGTATCATGAACTATGAAATGATTCCTTAGCCGTTTGAAAAAGCCGTCGTTGTCCTGTGAGAATGCGACGGATGACAATAATAGGCATATTATGATAGCTGTTATTTTCTTCATTAGAGTTAGAGCGTTTTTAGAAAAAATGAGTGTGCAAAGTTACAAAATAATGCCCAACTGGTAAGGGTGGCGCAAAAGAAAGTTATCAACAAGAGAGGTTGACATTTTGTCAGTTTTTGTCCTTTGGCATAAAGATTGACAAAAAGCGGGGCGTTGCAAAGTGCAACCTCAATGAGAAAACAAACAAATAACAAATAAAAAATAGGAGAACAAGAAAATGTCAAAGATCATTGGTATCGATTTAGGTACAACCAACTCATGCGTGGCCGTGATGGAAGGCAACGAACCTCAGGTCATTGCCAACAGCGAAGGCCACCGCACCACCCCTTCGGTGGTTGCATTCACCGACAACGGAGAACGTAAGGTGGGCGAGCCTGCCAAACGTCAGGCCATCACCAACCCGCTACGTACCGTTTATTCCATCAAGCGTTTCATGGGCGAGACCTATGACAAGGTCGGCGCAGAAATGAAGCGCGTGCCTTACAAAGTCATCCAAGGCCCCAACAACACGCCTCGTATCGACATCGACGGCAAGCAATACACCCCGCAGGAAATCTCTGCCATGGTGCTGCAAAAGATGAAGAAGACCGCTGAGGACTTCCTCGGCCAGACCGTCACAGAAGCCGTCATCACGGTGCCGGCCTACTTCAACGATGCCCAGCGTCAGGCCACCAAGGAAGCTGGCGAAATCGCCGGCCTGAAAGTGCGCCGTATCATCAACGAGCCTACCGCAGCCGCTTTGGCCTACGGCTTGGATAAGAAAAAGAACGATGTGAAAGTCGCTGTCTATGACCTCGGTGGTGGTACCTTCGATATCTCCATCCTTGAATTGGGCGATGGCGTGTTCGAGGTGAAATCCACCAACGGTAACACTCACCTCGGCGGCGACGACTTCGACGAAGTCATCATCAACTGGCTGGCCGAAGAGTTCCAGAAGGACAACGGCATCGACCTGCGTAAGGACCCGATGGCCCTGCAACGCCTGAAGGAAGCCGCTGAAAAGGCCAAGATCGAGTTGAGTTCTTCGAGCGAGACGGAAATCAACTTGCCTTACATCATGCCTGTCAACGGCATCCCGCAGCACTTGGTCCGCACCTTGAGCCGCGCCAAGTTCGAGCAACTGGCCGACAAGCTGATTCACGACACCATCGAGCCTTGCCGTCGCGCCCTGCAAGACGCTGGCTTGACCGTCAACGACATCGACGATGTGATTTTGGTCGGTGGTTCGACCCGTATCCCTGCCATCCAGAACATCGTCCGCGACTTCTTCAAGAAGGAGCCTTCGAAGGGCGTCAACCCCGACGAAGTGGTGGCCATCGGCGCCTCCATCCAAGGCGGCGTGCTTACCGGCGAAGTGAAGGACGTGCTGCTGCTTGACGTGACCCCGTTGAGCCTTGGTATCGAGACCCTCGGCGGCGTGATGACCAAACTCATCGAGAGCAACACCACCATCCCGACCCGCAAATCGGAGGTCTTCTCGACCGCTGCCGACAACCAACCCAGCGTGGAAATCCACGTGCTGCAAGGCGAGCGTCCCATGGCCGCACAGAACAAGACCATCGGTCGTTTCATCCTCGACAGCATCCCGCCCGCGCCGCGTGGCATCCCGCAAATCGAAGTCACCTTCGACATCGACTCCAACGGCATCCTGAACGTGAGCGCTAAGGACAAAGCCACGGGCAAGACCCAGAGCATCCGCATCGAGGCCTCGTCGGGCTTGACCGACGCTGAAATCGAGCGCATGAAGAACGAAGCCCAGGCCAACGCCGAAGCCGACAAGAAGGAACGCGAGCGTGTCGACAAGCTGAACCAAGCCGACAGCGTCATCTTCCAGACCGAGAAGCAGCTGAAGGAATACGGCGACAAGCTGCCTGCCGACAAGAAGGCTGAGATTGAGGCTGCCCTCGGCAAGCTGAAGACCGCTCACCAGGCCCAAGACATCGCCGGCATCGACGCTGCCATGAACGAGATGAACGCCATGTGGCAGAAGGCCAGCGAAGAAATGTACAAGAACGCTGGTGCCCAAGGCGGCCCGCAAGGCGGCTTCGACCCGAACAACATGGGCGGCGGCTTCCAAGGCGGCAACCCGAACCAAGGCCCGCAGAACGGCGGTGATGACACCGTCACCGATGCGGATTTTGAGGAGGTGAAGTAAGGTACTGCTCAAATCACAATCGAAAAAGGTGTAATCCGAAAGGGTTACACCTTTTTTTTTGTTGCATTTGATTGCGCTGCCAAATAAGCACGCTCAATCGTGCTTAATTGTAAAATATATCATAACACATTGGTTTATAATAATATACAAAAGCACTTTAACAATCTTTTCTTACATTGGTTAAAGTGATAAATCTATCGGCAAAGACAAATTAGAGTGTCAAAAACGCTGATTTTTTCTTAGATTGACATTTTTCTACCAAATAAGCATGAATTTTTGTGCTTATTTGGTAGAAAAATAGTATTTTTGCATGGTTAAAATCATCTTATATGGAATACACGGCATTGTTAGAACAACAGATCATAGGCCGTCTCCGGGTTGACAATCCATGGTGGACAGAAGGCGAGATCCCTTCTTTTTATCGCGAGATGCGTCCCAGATTGTATATGGATATTTTTTATCCATTGGTAACTGATTTGTCAATAAATCGGTCGATAGTTTTGATGGGACCTCGGCGTGTGGGCAAGACAGTAATGTTATATCACACAATTCAACGGCTTATTGATGAAGGTGTTCCGGCTCAGAACATTATATATATATCGGTCGAGACACCCATTTACAACAACATTCATCTTGAGCAGTTGTATAACTTATGCAAACAAACTTTGGGCAAACAGCCCGAAGACAAAAGCCAGTATTATGTGTTCTTCGATGAGATTCAGTATCTTAAAGATTGGGAGGTACATCTCAAGTCACTTGTTGATACTTATCGCAACACACGCTTCGTGGTATCGGGTTCTGCTGCTGCGGAACTCAAGAAACGCAGCAATGAAAGCGGTGCTGGCCGATTTACGGATTTTCTACTCCCACCGCTTACTTTCTATGAATACATCCATCTCAAAGACTATCAGAATCTCCTTGTGCCACAACAAATGCAGTGGTATGATACAACGACGGATTTTTATAATGCCATAGACATTAAACGTCTTAATCAACTGTTTATTGATTATATCAATTACGGAGGATATCCTGAAGTGGTATTCTCCGATAAGATACAAGAGAATCCAGGACAATTTATTCGTCATGATATTATTGATAAAGTGTTGCTTCGCGATTTGCCTAGTTTGTATGGCATACAGGATGTGCAAGAGTTGAATAGTGTGTTCACGATGATTGCTTACCACTCTGGTGACCAATTCTCATACGAAAGAATGTCAAAAGAATCGGGAGTAAGAAAAGACACTTTGCGTAAATACATCGAATACCTTGAGGCGGCGTTTTTAATAAAGGTTATTCATCGTACCGACGATACGGCGAAACGATACCAACGGGAAACAGCTTTCAAAATCTATTTGACAAATCCTTCACTTCGATGTGCGCTTTTTCAGCCTATCACGGAAACAGATTCAGAAATAGGCAATATGGTTGAAACGGCAGTTTATTCACAATGGATACCACGCCTCGGTGTTGATATTGCTTACGCCAATTGGCGGATAAGCAAAACGCAGCAGGGCGAAGTTGATATTGTGGGGATGAATGTCGCCCAACAAAAACCTTTCTGGGCAGTGGAAATCAAATGGACCGACCGTTATACAGAGCATCCCGAAGAGTTGTCATCGTTACTGTATTTTATGCCTCAGACTGGTTTGACGCAAGCTTTGGTGACGTCAAAAACCAAAACAATAAGGCATGAGATGAATGCAGGAGTATTGCAGTTTATCCCAGTGGCTTGTTATGCATTTACTGTGGGAGAAAACACTATCAGAAAAAACC
>Ga0265298_10002165_pt1 | contig 27866 bp, 21 predicted proteins | sample AusTroGonzalo_MG_3_FD_193486 | JGI IMG/M metagenome (GOLD analysis project Ga0265298, IMG submission 193486) | Bovine rumen microbial communities from tropical cattle in Woodstock, Queensland, Australia - Gonzalo_01 | ecosystem: Host-associated > Mammals > Digestive system > Stomach > Rumen ...
GATGCACGTAACCTACAGACGCTGAAGGCGTCTCCTTTCAGTAGCCGGGGCGTGCGGAGTACCCCCGGATTGTTGACCAACGAAGAGAAATCGACCCCGAGGGGGTCGCCCAACCCCGAATATCGCCTCTCTCACTGCCACAATGGGCGACCCCTTTGGGGTCGATACCATGCCGCATCCTTCCATCCGGGGGTGCTCGCTACGCTCGTACCCCACGGCTATTGAGAGGAGACGCCTTCAGCGTCTTACGACAACAACAATCCTTCTATCCACAAGGCAAGCAGAGCCCTCCCGCCGCATGGCCACGCTACCCATCCCGTACCGCGCTTGCGAAACAAAGAACAACTAATCAGAAATTGTAATCTGCTGGCCGTCGTAGGCCAGTTCAATGCCCTGTGGCAACCGACGGTTCACCTCGTCATGGCGGCCGATATGATGGTCGGAGTGGATGAGGAGTGTGCGCTGTGGGCCGATGCGCCGGGCAAAAGCAATGGCATCGTCGACAAGCTGATGGGAGTAATGTGGCTCTCCGAAGCGCAGGGCGTTGACCACCAGCACTTCGGTGCCTTCGAGATAGGGCAGCTCGCTGTCGTCGATGGTTTTCATGTCGGTGATGTAAGAGAAGGGGCCGAAGCGGAATCCAAGTATAGGCAGCTTGCCATGCATCACCTCTATGGGCATGATGTCGATGTCGCCAATGTGTAGGGACTGGTGTTTCACTATGCGGTTCAGCTGTATGGCGGGCACACCAGGGTAGCGGTTCTCGGCAAAGCAGTAGGGCATCATCTCTCTAAGCATGGAGCAGGCCTTTTCGTTGGCGTAGACGTTGATTTCGCCAAACTGGCAATAGGGGCGCAGGTCGTCCATGCCTCCCACATGGTCGTAGTGGGCATGCGTGACAAGCACGGCGTCAATCTTCCTAAAGGGCATGGGCAGTATCTGCTGCCTGAAGTCAGGACCGCAGTCAATGAGTATGCGCGTAGTGCTGGTCTCCACAAGCGCCGAGCACCGCAGGCGCTTGTCGCGCGGGTCGGTGCTGCTACATGTATGGCAGTGGCAGCCAATGGTTGGCACGCCACACGAAGTACCTGTTCCTAAGAATGTTATCTTCATTTCATACAATGTTTACTTCAGGCTTGATGGCAATGCCGAAGCGTTGCTCCACATCGTATTGTATGGCACGGCAGAGGGCAACAACATCGGCACCGGTGGCACCCCCACAGTTCACCAGCACTAAGGGCTGCTTCTGATAGACACCGGCGGCACCGAGCGTACGTCCTTTCCATCCGCACTGGTCAATGAGCCATGCGGCGGGAATCTTCTCATGATCGTCGCCGGCAGCGTAATGGGGTATCTGCGGATAGTCGTGCTGCAGCTTCCTGAACTGCTCTTTGGTCACTACGGGGTTCATGAAGAAACTGCCGGCATTCCCCTGCTCGGCAGGGTCGGGCAGCTTTTCGCGCCGTATATGGATAATCGTGTCGCGCAGCTGCCGGGCCGTGGGATGGTCGATACCCTGGCGCTGCAGCTCGGCGCGAATGTTGCCATAGTCCAAGTGGGGGGTGAACGTAGTACTGAGCTGGTAGGTAACGTGGGTGATGATGTAGTGCCCCGCCCACTCCTGCTTGAAGCGGCTCTGACGGTAGCCGTAGCCGCATTCGTCGCGGCCGAAAGTCACCCGGCGACCCGTGACCACCTCTACAGCCTCTACCTTATAGATAATGTCTTTCACCTCTGCGCCGTAAGCCCCGATATTCTGCACGGCCGTGGCACCTACCTCTCCCGGAATGAGCGACAGATTTTCAGCGCCATACAGATAGTGGGCCACGCAGTACTCTACCACATCGTCCCACACCTCGCCACAGCCCACGCGGAGGAGTGAAGGATTTGCGACGTCGGGAGTGATTCCCTTGATGGCCACATGGAGCACGGTGCCGGGATAGTTGCCGGTGAGCAGCAGGTTGCTGCCGCCGCCAATAATGAGCAAGCGACGGTCGGCTTCCGTCACAGTGGCTGCGAAGGCCTGTAGCTCGTCCACGCTCTCCACCTCGACAAAGTGCTGGCAAATGGCGTCGATGCCGAATGTGTTGTGGCGCAGCAGACTGTAGTTACGCTGGTCTCTCATGCTTTATGTGGTCATTTTGGTGAGTTTCCACCGGCCTTCCATGCGCTTGAAGGTGAGCACCAGCTCCTGTCCGTTGGCAATGCCGCGAAGCAAGAAAATCTTCTGCTCGGTGGAGAGGCTGGGTTTGTCGTAGACAATATTGTAAATCATCTTCGACGGCAGTTCCGGGGCAAAGGCCGGCCAGGTGTCGTCGGTAATGATGCCTTCCATTTGCTCATCGTCGTTATCGGGATCAGGTCCCACAAACTCCACGATGCCGTTCAGGCTGTGGGCCTGGAACAAGGAGTCGGTGGTGAAATGCTCATAGAACATCAGGAAGTCGGCGTTGGCATTGTCGGCAAGTGCGCCGTTGCTGATGGCGGTCATCATCCACAGGCCGTTGACTCTACTGAACAGATACTGCCTCACGCGCCGCTTGTCAAGGTATATTTTCTCGATGGTGACATGGCTCACACTGGTGTTCTTCACCTCTTCCATCTGCTGCACATTGTCGAGCAGCAGCGTGTAGTATCCCTGTCGCATAAAGAAGTGTTCCATCTGCCAGTCAGCCTGCCGCAGCGTGTCCACATGGTCGCCGTCGGCAGCAAGCAACGGAAACCTGATGCGCTCCATCTGAAGCGTTGGGTTGGCAGCAAAGTTGAAGATGAAGTCGTCGAACAGCTCGTCGGCAGTCTCCGGCATGGGCGTTTCGGCAATCAGCATCTCCAGTGTGTCGGTCTTCACGGTGTCTGAGCGCACCATACCTCCCACGCTGTCGCGAACATCGTCGGCCTCGGATGGCTGGACCCTGTTTCCCGTACACGAGCATATCACCAGCACCACCAGCAGGCTTCCTGCGAAAATACTTCTCATTTCAGCGGTTTCTACTTATTGGCGGAATGGCTTTACCCGCACATTCAGCCTTAATCGCTGCAAAGGTACAACTTATTTTCCGATTCCAAACAAAAACGCGCGTTCTTTTTTCGCTATATCGAAAAAATTTCCTACTTTTGCAAACAGAAACAGAATCATGGCCCTAATGAAGCGAATAGCGAAATGGTTGGGGGTGCTGTTACTCACCCCTATCCTGTTGTTTCTGCTGTTAGCAGCGCTACTCTACTGTCCGCCCGTACAGAACTGGGCGGTCAGGCAGGTTGCGCGCGTGGCTTCAGAACAACTGGGTATGGACATCAGCGTGGGCCATGTGAACTTGGAGTGGCCGCTCGACTTGGGTATCGACCATTTCCTGATGGTGCACAACGGCGACACCATTGCCAACGTGAGCCACCTGAGCGCCGGCATCGGCCTGCGCCCGCTGCTGAGCAAGCGTGTGGTGGTGAAGGAACTGGAGCTGACCGACGCACAGCTGAACACCAACGGCTTCATCAGCGATGTGCAGGTGAGCGGCCGTGTGGGGCGACTGTCGGCACGTTCGCGCGGCATCGACCTGAGCAGGCAGACCGTAGAGGTGAACGGCGCCATGCTGGCCGACGCGCGCCTGAACATCGTGCTGGCCGACACGGCAGCCACCGACACCACGGCGAGCGACATCAGCTGGCGCATCAACGCCGACTCCATTGCCATCTACCGCACCGCCGTGGGACTGACACTGCCAGGCGACAGTATTCACATCAGCACCTACTTAGGACATACCGTGGCCCGGAATGCCGACATCGACCTCGACACAAAGACCTACAGCGTCGACAGTTTCGACTGGCACGACGGCCGGCTGACCTACGATACTGGAGCGGCCACCATGCCCACCGCCGGTAGCAGTAACGGCTTAAACGTCGACCATCTGTCGGTGAGCGCTATCACGCTCGGCATCGACAGCATCTACTATGGGCCTTTGGGCACCCGTTTCACCGTGCGCCAAGCTGCCATGCGCGAGCAATGCGGACTGGAGATAACCAGCCTGAGCAGCACCGTAAGACTCGACACCGCATTCACACACATTGAGCTGCCACAGCTGTCATTGCGCACCACCGACTCGGCCGTCGACGCCGTGGCAGACATCGATTTCAATGTGGCCGAGACCATCAACCCCGGCAAGATGCATCTCAGGCTCAACGCCCAGATTGGCAAGCAAGACCTCAGGCTCATAGGTAGCGGTCTGGCCAGCAATGGAAGCCTGACAAAGGGAACCTTCTGGAAAGAGACGCCCAACCATCCCATCACCATCATCGGCTCGGCCGACGGCAATCTTGAGCGCATGGAGCTGACGGGCGTACACATCTCACTGCCCACCGCCTTCCAGGCCAGCATCAACGGTTTTGCGGCTAACCTGCGCGACATCAGCCGCCTGCGTGCCCAGGTAGCCATGGACGTAAAGACCCAGGATCTTTCCTTCATCACCGCCCTGCTGCCTGCCGACATGGCACGCAACTACAGGCTGCCCCGTAACATGACTATGAAAGGCAGCGTGACTGCCGACACCCGACGCTATACCGCCGACCTTTCCGGCAACATTGGCAAAGGCACCCTGCGCCTAAAGGGCAGTTACAACGACATGACCCAGGCCTACGACGCCACGATACACGTGGGCGCCGTAAACCTGCACGAGCTGATGCCACGCGACTCGCTCTACACCCTCAGCGGCGACATCAAGCTGAAAGGACGCGGCACCGACCTGCTCTCACCCGCCACCACCACCGAGGCACAGCTCACCATAGCACAACTGAAATACGGTCAGTGGAACATCGACGACGTGAACGCCACCGCCACCCTGAAAAACGGCCTCATGGCCGCCACGCTCACCGGCCACAACGCCCTGCTCAACGGCACCATCGGCCTCGACGGCCGCGTGTCGAAGACCAACATCGACGCCACGGTCAGCACCGACATTGCCGCCCTCGACCTGCAACACCTGCGTCTGTCTGAGAAGCCACTCACCATCGGCATGAGCGGAAGCATTGACGTTCGCTCCGACCTGAAGAGCAGCCACGAGGCAAAGGGACGCATCGGGGGCATCTACATCAAAGACCGTCTGAACACCTACCGCCCCGAAGACGTGGGCGTGCTGCTACGTACTAACAGCGACACCACGCTGGTGCGACTGCAGAGCGGCAACCTCATTGTCAAGGCCGACGCCAGCGGCGGCTACGAGCCACTGCTCAAGCGCCTCACGGCACTCAAGGACTCCGTCATAGCACAATATGAGGATAAGGTCATCGACCAGGCTGTCATCAAGCAGATGCTACCCACCGGACGCATCTACCTGAGTAGCGGACAGACCAACCCCATGGCCTACATCCTGCACACCAAGGGCATCGACTACAAGGAGATACTCCTCGACATCAGCATGTCGCCAGAGAAGGGCATCAACGGCGAGTCGCACCTCTACTCGCTCAGCTACGACAGCACATGTATTGACACCATCGCGCTACAGCTGAAGCAGAAGGGCGACCGGCTGACCTACAGCGGACAGGTGACCAACAACCGAAAGAACCCGCAGTTCGTGTTCAACGCACTGTTCGACGGGCACATCCACCAGCACGGCGCACTCGTTGGCCTGCGATACTTCGACGAGAACGGCCGTATGGGCGTGCGCCTCGGCGCCACCGCCGGGATGGAAACCAACGGCATACGCCTGCGCCTGATGCCCGAACAGCCCACCATCGGCTACAAGGTGTTCAACCTCAATGCCGACAACTATATTTTCATTGGCAGCGACAACCGCCTGGAAGCCAAGGTCGACCTGATTGCCGACGACAAGACCGGCGTAAAAATCTATACAAGCAACCCCATCGGTGACGATGAAGACATGACCGCCCGCAAGCCGTCCATCGACCTCACCGTATCGCTCAACCGCTTCAACCTCGACGAGCTGACGTCGGTGCTTCCTTACATGCCACGCATGACAGGCTTGATGGGCGGCGACTTCCACATTGTGCAGGACAACGAAGGGCGCTTCTCCATAGTGAGCGACATGGCCATCGACAAGATGAGCTACGAGGGCAGCACCATTGGCAACATCGACGCAGAGCTGACCTACCTGCAACGGGAAAACGGAAGCCACGCCATAGAGGCACGCCTGATGCTCGACGACGAGGAGTTCGGACTGCTCAGCGGAACCTATACCCACCAGACCTCCGACATCGACGCCATGCTCACGCTCACGCGCACACCACTCAGCATAGTCAACGGCTTCGTGCCCGACCAGATTGTCGGCCTCGACGGCTATGCCGAAGGAGAGCTGTCTATCAAGGGCAAGCTCAGCCAGCCACTGGTCGACGGCGAGATATACCTCGACTCCGCCTATTTGGTGAGCCAGCCCTACGGCGTAAGGATGCGTTTCGACAACGACCCCATGCGTATCGTAGGCAGCCACCTGTTGGTAGAGAACTTCGGACTCTACGCTCACAACGAGCAGCCGCTCACACTCATGGGAGACATCGACTTCAGCAACACCGAACGCATAGCCATCAACATGCGCATGAGGGCACAGAACTACCAGATTATCAACGCCAAGCAGACAGCCAAGTCGGTAATCTTCGGCAAAGCCTTCATCAACCTGTATGCACAGATGCAAGGACCCGTCGACGCAATGAAGATGCGCGGACGACTCGACCTGCTCAGCTCCACCGACATGACCTACATGCTGCTCGACTCGCCGCTCTCTACCGACAACCGCCTCGACGAGCTGGTGAAGTTTACCGACTTCAACGACACCACGCAGACCGTCATCACACGGCCGGCACCATCGGGAATCGAAGCCGACCTGACGGTGAACGTGGCACAGGGCGCACGCGTGCTCTGCAACCTCAATACCGAGCAGACCAACTACGTAGACATCACCGGCCGTGGCGACCTGCGACTGCGCTACAACACCGACGGCCTCACACTCACCGGACGCTACACCGTGGCCAATGGAGAAATGAAATACTCATTGCCCATCATTCCGCTGAAGACCTTCAACATCAAGGAAGGCAGCTACGTCGACTTTGCCGGTGACCCCACCAACCCGCGACTCAACATCACCGCCACCGAGCGAAAGAAAGCCACCGTGGGCGGCGACGGAGAGCCGACACGAACGGTGAGCTTCGAATGCGGCGTGGTCATCACCAAGACACTCAAAGACTTGGGGCTGCAGTTCATCATCGAGGCACCCGAAGACAATGCCGTTAACGGCGACCTACAGTCCATGTCGGCCGAAGAGCGCGGAAAGATTGCCGTCGCCATGCTCACCACAGGCATGTATCTCGCCGACGGCAACACCAGAGGGTTCTCCATGAACTCGGCACTCAGCTCGTTCCTACAAAGCGAAATCAACATGATTAGCGGATCGGCACTGCAGACCCTCGACCTGCAAGTGGGCATTGACAACACCACCGACGCCTCAGGACAGATGCACACCGACTACTCGTTCCGCTTCGCTAAGCGCTTTATGAACAACAGGCTGAAGATACAGATTGGCGGCAAGGTGTCGTCGGGGACAAGCAACGCTCCCGGAGAGCAGCAGTCGTTCTTCGACAACGTCACCATGGAATACCGCCTTGACGATGCCGGACAGCAGAGCATCAAGCTCTACTACCAGCAAAACGTCTACGACTGGCTTGAAGGCTACACCGGCCTCTACGGCGGCGGATTCGTCTGGCGGCGGAAGGTAAGCACACTGCGCGACCTGCTGCTCTTCTGGAAGAAAGACAACACCACCCCGACACCTTCCATGAGGAGAAGGGAGAGCGGCGAAGACGCCGAGACAAAAGAGAAGAGTGAAGTGAAGAGCGAAGAGTGAAGTATTTCTATGAAGAGTTTTGAAGTTACGAAGAGTATTGAAGTTATGAAGAGTTTTAAAGTTAACTCCGCTAATTCTTTAATAATAATCCCTCTGAGTATTGTCGCTCTGAGCCTGCTGCTCGTATCCTGTTCGATGACACGCAACATTCCCGAAGACGACCAGCTGTTCACCGGTCTGACCCGCATCAACTACATAGACGAAGAGCAGGTCGACGACACCTTCAACGTGCACCTCGACGCCACGAAGCTCGAAGTGGAAGCCGCCCTGGCCACAAAGCCCAACGGCTCCCTGTTCGGGTCGAGCTACTACCACATGCCCTGGTCGTGGCGACTCTGGATATACAACCGCTACGCCGGCAGCACCTCCAAAGTGAAACGGTGGATAGGCAAGACACTCGGGCGACCGCCGGTGTTGATGAGCCAGGTCAACCCCGCACTGCGCGCTTCCGTGGCACGCTCCGTACTGCGCAACAACGGATTCCTTCGCGCCGACGTCAGCTATGTCACAGTGACGAAGAAGAACCCCCGCAAAGCCAGAATCGCCTACAGCGTTCACCTCGACACACTCTTCACCCTCGACACCGTGGAGTACGTCAACTTCACCGCCGTAACCCGACAACTCATCGACTCCACCGCCGACGAAGCCCTCATTAGGAAGGGCGCGCCTTTTGCCGTGTCTGCCTTAGAGGAAGAACGCACACGCATCTCCAACCTCTTCCGCAACAACGGCTTATACTACTACAACACCGGCTACGCCACCTACTTGGCCGACACCATAGCCACACCGGGAAAGGCCGACCTCCGTTTCTGTCTGGCCGACGGCCTGCCGCCGGAGGCAACAAAGAAATGGTATATCGGAAACGTTGAAATCAAACTGCGACGCTCGTTCATGGAACAGCTCGCCGACAGCCTGCAGCGGCGCCATCTCACCATCTTCTACAACGGCAAACGATCGCCCATCCGGCCGCGCGTCCTGCTCAAGGGCATGAGACTGCGCCACGGGCAGCCCTTCAGCTACGAGAAGTATCAGGAGTCGGCCAGCAACATCAACGCCACAGGCATCTTCAGCAACATCGACTTCCAGTTCACACCGGCCACCATCACCCAACCGGGGGAGGACGGGAAGGAGATACCCACAGACACTCTCAACCTCGCGCTCACCTGCACCTTCGACAAGCCCTACGACTTCTACGTAGAGACGAACGTCAACGGCCGCACCATAGGGCGCTACGGCCCGGAGATGAAAATCGGTATCACCCACCGCAACACCTTCCGCGGCGCAGAGAAACTCGACATCAACCTGCACGGCTCCTACGAATGGCAGGGCAGCGGCAACAGCCGCAACAGCTCCTACCAATACGGTGCCGATGCCTCCATCGAGTTCCCCAGGATCATCGCACCCTTCTACAACAGCGACCGGGTCCGGCGAGACAAGAACGGACGACCAAGCGGTCGCCGCTTCTACGCCACACCCACCACCCTGGCCAAGGTTTCCACCGACATCATACGGCGACCGGGATACTATAAGATGCACATCGTGACAGGAGAGTGGACCTATCGCTGGCAGATATCAGAACAGCACCGACACGAGCTGTCGCCGCTCACGCTGAAATACCAGTATATGAACAGCCACACCGACACGCTCGAAAAAATCCTGAACAAAAACACCTACATGGCCATGGCCATGAAAGACCAGTTCATACCCAAGATGCGCTATACCTATACCTATACCAGCCCCTCTAACCGCAGGCACCCCATACGCTGGGAAACCACCGTCGAAGAGGCCGGCAACGTCACCGCACTATGGGATTTAGCCGGAGGACACTCATGGAACGAGCACAACAAGAAACTCTTCAAAAACCCCTACTCACAATTCCTTCGCTTAGAGACAGACTTCACCAAGACATGGACACTGGGCAGCCACTCCTCATTAGTGAACCACGTCAACGCCGGAATGCTCTACTACTACGGCAACAGCGAATACGCACCATTCAGCGAGCTGTTCTACGTGGGCGGCGCCAACAGCATACGCGCCTTCGGCGTGCGAACCATCGGACCGGGAGCATACATCGACCTGTTCGGTAACAAGCAGTTCTCATACATGCTACAGAACGGCGACATCAAGATTCTAACAAACGTGGAATACCGCACACGACTCTTCGGAAACCTCAACGGCGCCATCTTCCTTGACGCCGGCAACGTGTGGCAGCGCACCGCCGATTATGTTGACCCGTCAGAAGCACATGACGAATACGAGCTGATAGCCATCGCTATCGCCAACGAACTGGAACGACGCTCACAGTTCAAGTTCAGCAGGTTCTTCGACCAGCTCGCAGTAGGAACAGGCGTGGGACTGCGCTATGACCTCGGATTCCTCGTGATACGCATCGACTGGGGACTGGCACTACACTTCCCTTACGACACCGGACGCTCCGGCTATTTCAACATCCCCAACTTCCACGACGCTCAAACCATTCACTTCGCCATAGGTTATCCATTCTAACCCATGGCTACTGTGTTCAAACCGTGTGGAACCGTGGCATCCGTGTTCAACCGTGCTTTACTGTACGGAGCGCTTCATGTTCAGCGCCGTGATCTTGCCGTCGTCGGAGATAGCGGCGTTGACCTTGTAGGTACAGAAGCGCTCGCGCTCGGGATTGGTGCGCTCCATCTTCTGGTCGACGGTGAAGTCGACGGTATAGGTATAGGTGTAGGCATTGTTGCCAACGGGTTTCTTTTCGATGTGCCAGTCGTTGTTGGGCACGAACTCCATGGCGGTGATGTCCATCTCATGGATGCGATCCATATACTGCATGACGTCGGCCTTGGTGGCCTGCTCCTTGTGGAGGAACGAGGAGAGCACGGGAGCGAGCGTGGGCGTGAGCAAGTCCTCGTCGCGCTGTGCCAATGCGCGGAAGAAAGTGCCGAAGAGGCGGGTCACCATCTGGCGGTCGTCGCTGTTCACCTTCTGTGCCTCCATGCGCTCGTAGCGGTCGCGGGCATCGTCGTAGTGGGCACCGTCGTCGTGGGCGTCCATATACCGCTGGTAGGCCTGCTGCGTGCCGTCGGCCTCGGCGGCTACCCAGTCGAGGGAGTCGATTTTGATTTTTGCCTCGGTGATGTGTACGCTCTGCGGATAGCGGTTCATATACTTCTCTATTTCGGCCTTGGAGCCGGTAAGCACGGCTTCGGTCCAGTCGGATTCAATCTTCTTCAGCGCGGCGAGGTGCATCTCCACAGAGTCGCGGTGCTGCTTGGGCGCGTCGGTGTACATGTCGAGGAAGTTCTGCAGCACGGCAGGCTCGGCGCTGCGCACAGCGTTCTGATAGGCACGCAGTTCGTTCTGCTCCTGCGTGTTCTTATAAAAATAGAAACCGAGGAACACTATGATGAGCACAAGCACGAAGGCTACGATGAGCGCGGTGTAGGTGCGCTTGGGTTTGCGGGGAGCGGCTTTACTTTGCTCTGGTTTCATTCTCGACGTACCGTCATCTACCCGTAGCTTTTCAGTCTCCACGTCTCGTGGAGGGGCAGAGATCAGGGTGGTGGCCGCCGCATTGATGGAACAGTGGCAGTTGGGACAGCTCTCCTGTTCTTTGAATATCACTTCGCCGCAGTCGGGGCAGCGCGTTATCTTTCCGGCAATATCGATGCCGCACGAGGGACAGGTACGAGCTTGGTCGCTCACCTGGTGGCCACATTCAGGACATTTTATCAGCATATCTGGTTGTTGTTTAATCTTTATATTTACTTTTACTTCGATAACTTCGCTAACTCCGATAACTTCGATAACTCCGATAACTCCGATAACTCCATCAGTGTCTGTACCGTATCTCGCGGAGGGCATGGCGTCCAAGGAAACGGCTCTTGTCTACGTAGCCGTTGACGCCTACGATACGCCCCTTGCCGGTGTACTGCCACATGGTGATGTCGCGCTCGTCGCAGAGCACCGGCTCCTCGTCGGTATACATGGCTATCATGAGCTGATAGTCGTCGAGCTTCCCGGCCAGGTGCATGTTGTAGAAGTTTCGGAAGGTGTAGACGAGCGGTTTCTGGCGGTATGCCTGCTCCACCATCTTCAGGAAGGTGAGCAGGGTGTCGCAGAACTGCTCGTCGGGCATGCCGCCAGTGGTCTCGACGTCGATCATAGGTATAAGGTCTTGTTCGCCGGGCAGACACTGTGTCTTGAAGTTCTCCAACTGCCGGCGCAGGTCGCTCTTGGGCCGGAAGAAATGGTAACTGCCTACCTTCAGTCCGTAGCGATGGGCTAGCTCGATGTTGCGCTCGAAGAAGCTGTCTATACGGTCGCCGCCCTCGGTGGCCTTGAGGTAGACGTAGGCCATGCGGGTGTTTTCGCCGACGGTTTCCCAGAACACCTGGCCCTGGTAGTGCGACAGGTCGATGCCGTGTACATGGGTGCATGTGTCTTCGCACTGCAGATATGGATTATTCTCGGTCTGCGACCAAGCCGACAGGCATGACAACAGACCAAAAAACAGTAATATTATGGCTTTTCTCATGATTCTTCTCAAATTTTGCTGCAAAGATAGTAAGAATTAGGGAAAAAAGTGTAACTTTGCACAAAAATATTTGCATCATGAGACATTTCTTGATTTTTCTCTGCGGTTGCGCGCTGCTGTTAAGTGCCTGTCATAAGGAAAAAGATGATCCCACGCCCGCCCCGCCAGAAGCCGACCGGCGCACGGTGCTGGTGTACGTTGCAGGCGAGAACTCGCTGAGCAAGTACTATGCCGAGGAGTTCACCGAGATGTGTGAAGGCTCGATGAGCATTGGCGACAAAGACCATCTGCTGGTGTATGTCGACATTGCCGACGCCATACGCAAGCCTTACCTCATGGAGGTGTCGAAGGGCGACACCGTCACCATCCACCAGTATACCGAAGATATGCTGTCGTGCGATCCCGACGTAATGCTCAATGTGATTCGCAGAGCCTTTGAGGCGCGTCCGGCACAGAGCTATGGCCTTGTGCTGTGGGGGCACTCCTCGGGATGGATTATCAAGACTGACTCGGTGGAGAACAACATGATGGCGCGTCGTCCGGCCTACGGTGTGGACAATAACAAGAACGGCACTACCAATGCGGGCATGTGGATAAACATTCCAACGCTGACGAAGGTGCTGTTGCGCGCCGGCTATCCCCTGCGCTTCATCTTTGCCGACTGCTGTAACTTCCAGTGTACTGAGGTGGCCTACGAGATGCGTAATACGGCCGACTACATTATCGGCTCGCCTGCCGAGATTCCCGGAAAGGGAGCGCCCTATAACACGGTGGTGCCGGCGATGTTCAGCCAGAGCGACACATTCTACCGCGAGATTGCCGATGCCTACTATGCGCAGAAGGTGAACGGCTGCAAGGTGCCACTGTCGGTAGTGAAGACCAGCGAGATGAGCGCCTTGGCCGACGCCACGCGCACTGCCCTGAAGAGCTTCGCCGCCACGTTCGACGGCCAGATGCCCGACATGACGGGTCTCATCTATTATTTGGGAAACAGGGCGTCGGCGGCCTATAGGGTGATGTACGACATGAACGACTTCATGCTACGCTATGCCTCGGAGGACGACTACAACGTATGGCGCCAAGCCTTCGACCGCGCCGTGGTCTACAGGAGAATGTCTACAGAGTGGGTAACGTCTAACTTGGTTGATTTCAATGACTTCGAGGTGACGGAAGAGCGCTACGGCGGGCTTTCCATGTTTGTGCCGCAGGCTGTGACCAAAGCCACTTACTACCTTTACAATACCGACATCAAGAAGATGGGCTGGTACTATGCTGCCGGCTACGCTGATGTAGGCTGGTGAACAATCACTTTGATTTTGGCAATGCGATGGCCATCGACCTCTACGGCCTCAAGGGTTAGGTTGCCGTAGTCCATGCGCTCGTTGACGCTGGGGAAGTCGCCCTTCAACTCAAGCATCAGCCCGGCCAGTGTGTCGGCATCGCCCTCGACTTCAGCAAATGTCTCGTCGTCGAGATGGAGCAGACGATAGAAATCGCTAAGCAGAGTCTTACCCTCGAAGATATAAGTATTGGCGTTGATGCGCACAAACGACTTCTCCTCCTCGTCGTACTCGTCGTTTATCTCTCCCACAATCTCTTCAAGAATATCCTCTAAGGTGACAATGCCACTGGTGCCGCCGAACTCATCGACCACAATGGCAATGTGCACCTTGTTTTCCTGGAACTCGCGCAGCAGGTCGTCGATCTTCTTCGTTTCGGGCACAAAGTATGGCGGTCTGATGAGCGACTGCCAACGGAAGGTGGCGGGCTTGCCGATGTGGGGCAGCAAGTCCTTGATATAAAGTATACCACGCACGTGGTCGATTGAATTCTGATAGACAGGAATGCGCGAATAGTTGTTTTCGACGATGCTCTTCAGCACCTCGGGGAAGGTGGAGCGGAAGTCGAGGTCTACCACATCCTGGCGGCTGGTCATGATCTCCTTGGCAGTCTCGTCGCCAAAGCGCACAATACCCTCAAGCATATTCTGCTCTTCGCGCAGTTCCTCCTTGTCAGTGAGTTCCAGGGCTTGTTCCAGGTCGCTGGCGCTGAGCACATGGTTTTCTTTCTGCACCACTTTTCCGGCCAGCATTCCCGTACTCAGCAGGACGCTCTCCAACGGATAGAACAGGCTGCGCAGGAAGAGGATGCTGCCTGCCGAGCGGCGGCAAAAGGCCAGGGCGTGCTGCGCGCAGTAGATCTTCGGCATGATTTCGCCAAAGAGCAGCAACAGGAAGGTGAGCAGCACGGTGATGACAAGGAACTGCAACCACACCGCTCTGCCGAAGTAGATGACATGGTTGAAGAAATAGTTGCAGAGCATGATGATGGTGACGTTCACCAGATTGTTGGTGATGAGGATGGTGGCCAGCGTGCGTTCCGAATCCTCGCGCAGTCCGAGGATTTTGCGGTCGATGTCGGTGCCGCTCTCCTCGAGCTGATTCAGGTCGCTGGGCGAGAGCGAGAAGAATGCGATTTCCGAGCCAGAGGCAAAGCCGGAGAATACGAGCAGCAGGCAGGCCAACACCGCAGCAATGACGGCTCCCGTGGTGGGCGTCATCAGCTGCACATCGTTAAGTGTTTGTAGAAGATAGTCCATCACTGCTGAGCTTTCGGCGTGAGCATCTCCATGTTTTCCGCCCATATCTCGGTCTGGAAGTTCCGTTTGCCCTGCCGGTCGTCGTAAGTGGTATAGCGGATACGTCCCTCGATATAGAGCTTGTCACCCTTATGCACGTATTTCTCAACAATCTCGGCCAGCCGCCGCCAAAGAATAACGTTGTGCCAGTCGGTACGGTCGGGCACCTGTGTGCCATTGGCCAGGGTGTAGCCACGCTCGGTAGTGGCTAAGCGCAATCGTGCCACGGCCACGCCCTGGTCGACGTACTTCACCTCGGGGTCGGCACCCACATTGCCTATGAGCATCACCTTATTCATAATCAGTGTGTTTTTGATGGTCAGCGGCAGGCTTTCAATACTCCTTTGCCCTTCCTAAATAGCGGAAGCTGAAGTTCTTGCCCTTAGCAGAAGGGAACTGACTGCGCTCGTCGACGCGCTCACGCAGATGGTCGACAATACGGTTGTAGCAGTCTATGCCCGACTCCGCCTTCACACGTGCCACGAAATGGGCATCACGATACTGATACTTGCCTGTGGAAGGAATGAGAAGCACACGCTTGAAGTCCATGACACCCTCATACCATCCAAAGTTTTTCTCGTTGAGCTTCTGCAGCTGGGGCGACATTGCCTGCCCTTTGTCGGAACCAGTGGCATGCAGGGCTTTCTTCTCCTTGAAGTCCTGCATGGTGGCTGCCTCGGTCTTGATGATAATGAAATAGACGCGAGGGCGTATCTTATACCGTTTGGGATAGAAGACATCGCTGGCGGCATAATCGCGGATGTCTGCCTCTAATACAGGATTCATGCCTATCTGTTCAATGTCGGCCAAAAACGCGATAGCCTCATCGACCGAAGTGACGAGCGTCTCGTTGTCAAAATATCGTAAGTACAGATTCATTTGAATGATGTTGTTTTTCTTGTCTGCAAATAAAAAAAGAAACAGCAACGTGTCTCTCACTGAAGAAGAGCGGAAAACGGGACTCGGACCCGCGACCCCAACCTTGGCAAGGTTGTGCTCTACCAACTGAGCTATTTCCGCCTTTGTCGCTTTGTTGTTTTCGGCTTTGTCTGTTTCTTAGGTTATACGTTTCAGGCTCTTGTCTGCCTGTGTGTACAATCTGCGAATCAGCAAAAAAAAGTGAAGAGGAGGAGACTCGAACTCCCACGTCGCAATTGACACTACCCCCTCAAAGTAGCGCGTCTACCAATTCCGCCACCTCTCCAACAAAACACGTATCGAGAAAAAGAGTGCCCAGAACAGGACTCGAACCTGCACGCCTCGCGGCACACGCACCTGAAACGTGCGCGTCTACCAATTCCGCCACCTGGGCAATTTATGGAAAACAATTATCCACCGCTCTCTTTTGTCTCAATAAGCTTGAGCGGAAAACGGGACTCGGACCCGCGACCCCAACCTTGGCAAGGTTGTGCTCTACCAACTGAGCTATTTCCGCCTTTAAAAACCTCATCAGAGAGGTGCATTTCTCTAAATGCGGTGCAAAGGTACAGCTTTTTTCCGAACTGCCAAAACTTTTCGCTGTTTTTTTTCTTAAAAAGTGTATTTTTGGCGTTTCACCTAATTATATATAAGGTATAAGGGAAAAGGTAGGAAGGAAGAGAAGAAGGATGGCAGGGCAGAAGCGTATGAGGAAGTTCGTGAGTTATCGGAAGGAGTCGGTAAGGAGTTTGATTTCTATTTGCGGGGAGATACGCTCATAGAGGATATTATATACAGCGTCGAGAATGGGCATGTTGACATGGCAGTGGCGGTTGATTTCCTTCATGCACTTCGTTCCGAAGAATCCCTCGGCAATCATCTCCATCTCCATCTGTGCCGACTTCACGCTGTATCCCTTGCCAATCATGGTGCCAAAGGTGCGGTTACGCGAGAAGTTGGAGTAGCCGGTAACCAGCAGGTCGCCTAAGTAGACGGAGTCGTAGGGACTGCGCTCAATAGGGTGGACGGCAGTGAGGAAGCGAGTCATTTCCTGCACGGCATTAGCCATGAGCACAGCCTGGAAGTTGTCGCCGTATTTCAATCCTGAGCAGATGCCGGCAGCGATGGCGTAGACATTCTTCAGCACCGACGAGTATTCTATGCCAATGACGTCGGTCGACGTCTTGGTCTTGATGACGTCGCTGGTGAGCACGTCGGCAAAGGCCTGTGCCTTCTCCTGATCGGCGCAGCCCACGGTGAGATAGCTCAGTCTTTCCAGTGCCACCTCCTCGGCGTGGCTGGGGCCTCCTAAGCAGGCCAGGTTGTCGTAGGGCACATCGTAGACCTGATGAAAATACTCGGAGCACACGAGGTTCTCGTCGGGCACGATACCCTTGATGGCAGTAACAATGAATTTGTCCTTGAGGCGTGTCTTGAGCTTACGCAGATGATTCTTCAGATAGGGCGACGGCACGACGAAAACCAGCGTATCGTAGGCCTGAACAATGCGGTTGATGTCGTTCTCGAATTGTATCTCCGAGGTATCGAAGTGGACGCTGGTGAGATAGCTGGGATTATGCCCCATGCGGCGGAAGTCGTCTATCTGGTCGTCGCGGCGCATATACCATCCGATGTGGTGCGTATGCTGCACCACAATCTTGGCAATAGCCGTAGCCCACGAGCCACCACCTACAATGGCTATCTTACCACACCGTTCCCCGTTCATGCCTTATCTATCCACTGCTGTATTTCGTCGACCGACGGTTTCTGCATGTCAAGCTTATAGCGCTTCACAATGTCGCCGAGCTTCTGTTGCAGTCCCTGCGCCTTTTCGTCGCGGATATTCTGTATGAGATTAAATCCCGCCTTGCGCAGCACGGGCACCCATTCTTCGCCCACGCCGATGGCAGCCCACTCCTGCACGCTGTCCTGTGGAATCTTCTTCTCGGGCTTCATCTGCGGGAATAGCATGATTTCGCCGATGGCGAACTTGCCCGTCATGAGCATCGCCAAGCGGTCGATGCCGATGCCAATACCGCTGGTAGGCGGCATACCGTACTGCAGGGCGCGCAGGAAGTCGTGGTCGATAATCATCGCCTCGTCGTCACCCTTGTCAGCCAGTCGCATCTGCTCCTGAAAGCGTTCCTCCTGGTCTATCGGGTCGTTAAGCTCAGAATAGGCGTTAGCCAGTTCCTTTCCGTTGACCATCAGTTCGAAGCGCTCGGTAAGGCCGGGCTTACTTCTGTGCATCTTTGTCAGCGGTGACATCTCTACCGGATAGTCGGTGATGAACGTCGGCTGGATAAACGATCCCTCGCAGAACTCACCGAAGAGTTCGTCAATGAGCTTACCCTTGCCCATGGTCTCGTCCACCTCCATGCCCTTCTCCTTGCAGAAGGCACGTATTTCCTCCTCGCTCTTGCCGTCGCAGTCGAAGCCTGTCTTCTCCTTGATGGCATCGAGGATGGGCAGGCGTCTGTAGGGAGCCTTGAAGCTGATGACGTTGCCGTCGATTTCCACCTCGGGACATCCGTTCACGGCCACGCAGATTTCCTCAAGCATACGCTCGGTGAATTTCATCATCCAGTTGTAGTCCTTATAGCTGACATACAGCTCCATACAGGTGAACTCCGGGTTGTGCGTCTTGTCCATACCCTCATTGCGGAAGTTCTTGCCTATCTCGTAGACACCCTCGAAGCCTCCCACAATCAAGCGTTTCAGGTACAGCTCGGTGGCTATGCGCATGTACATATCAATATCGAGGGCATTGAAATGGGTAATGAACGGACGTGCCGTCGCTCCTCCTGCAATAGCCTGTAGCGTAGGCGTTTCCACCTCGGTATAGCCGGCCTCGTCGAGTATCTTTCTCATGGTGCGCACAATGGTGGCACGTTTGAGGAACGTGTCCTTCACTCCCTCGTTCACCACGAGGTCCACGTACCGCTGCCTGTATCTCAGCTCCGGGTCGTCGAACTTATCGTAGGCCACGCCGTCCTTGTACTTCACTATGGGCAGCGGCTTCAGGCTCTTCGACAGCAGCGTCAGCTCCTTTGCATGCACACTGATTTCGCCAGTCTGCGTGCGGAACACATAGCCGTGGATGCCCACGAAGTCGCCGATGTCAAGCAGTTTCTTGAATACAATATTGTAGAAGTCCTTGTTCTCACCAGGGCAGAGGTCGTCGCGGGTGATATACACCTGTATGCGCCCCTTAGAGTCCTGCAGCTCGATGAACGAAGCCTTTCCCATGACGCGGCGGCTCATCATGCGGCCGGCAATGCTCACCTTGGGATGCTCGGTGAGCGGCGCAGGTTCATCGCTGTCGCTGTCAATGGCCCATTCTCCGCTCTCCACTTTGCTGCGGATGCCGGTAGAGAAGGCGTTGGTGGGAAACTCTGCTGCGGGATAGGGAACGATGCCCATCTTTTTCAGCTCGTCGAGGCTCTGCCGCCTCAGTATTTCTTGTTCGCTAAACTCTAAAACATTCATGTTAAGTTTCCTTTTCTTTGTAATTATGGTGCAAAATTACGAAAAAAATCTGAATAAACACATGATAATTGAAAAAAAAGCGAGAATCATTTGGTTTATTATTGAAAAATGACTATTTTTGTCGCAACTTACCGTGATGAGGATGGATCCATTAAAGATAAAGACCCGTGTAGTGGGTGTAGACATCAGCTTGGGCGAGACCACCTTCGCTATTGTCGACTTGCGCGGCAATTTCATAGCCGAAGACAGGTTCCCCACCACCGCCTATCCCGACATCAACGGTTTCGTGACCAAGCTGAGCGACAGCATCCTCGCCCTGGTGGAGTCGAACGGCGGTTATGACACCATCCGCTCAGTAGGCATCAGCGCGCCGAGCGCCAACTACCGTTCGGGCAGCATCATGAACTCGCCCAACCTGCCCTGGAAAGGCACCATTCCCCTGGCAGCGATGCTTCGCGACCGCATGGCTCTGGCAGTGGCCGTGGCCAACAATGCCCACGCCACCTGTCTGGGCGAGCACATGTTCGGCTCGGCGCACGGCATGGATACATTCATTCTCCTGACGCTGGGACACGGTATGGGCAGCTGCATGTTCGCCGACGGCCGCCCCTACAGGGGGAGCGAGGGCTATGCCGGAGAGATCGGGCACACCTGCTACGAACCTGGCGGCCGCCTCTGCGGCTGCGGCAAGCGCGGCTGCTTAGAGCGCTACACGGCCGAGGGCGGCATCATCCAGACTGCCCAGGAGCTGATGGCAGCCAGCAGCGAGCCGTCACTGATGAGGCAGGCAGACCGCCTCACGCCGAAAGTCATTGCTGAATACTGTGACCGTGGCGACAGCTTAGCCATTGAGACCTACCGGCTCACTGGCAAGGCGCTGGGCATAGGGCTGGCCAACTACGCCACGCTGACAGACCCCGAAGCCATCATCCTTACGGGCGGCATAGCCAACGCGGGGAGATGGCTGTTAGAGCCGGCACAGGAGTCGTTCGACGCCCACGTGTTCCACAACATCAGGGGCAAGGTCCGGCTCATGGTGTCGCCGCTCAACGACCGCAACCGCGACGTGCTGGGTGCCAGCGCCTTAGCATGGAAAGTAAAGGAATACTCCCTGTTCAAGTAACAAATCATTAAAACAGCTGTTAACATGAACAATTCAGTCATAAAGACAAAAGTGATAGGTGTCGACATCAATGTGCGCGAAACCACATTGGCCATTGTCGACATTAGAGGTAACATCATCGCTAAAGATGCGATTGCCACCACCGACTACAAGGATGTCAACAGTTTCCTGACGGCACTTTCCGAACAAATCATCATGCTGGCCGAGCAAAATGGAGGCTATGAGCATATCCGCTCGATTGGCATTAGCGCCCCCAGCGCCAACTTCCTGACGGGCTGCATAGAAAATGCCTCCAACATGCCGTGGAAGGGCGTCATACCCTTAGCCGCCATGTTGCGCGACCGACTGGGCATCGCCGTGGCGGTGGCCAACGACGCCCATGTCACCGCCATGGGCGAAAAAACCTACGGGTCGGCCCACGGCATGTCCGACTTCGTGGTCATCTCTCTCGGGCACGGCGGCTTAGGCAGTTGCTTCTTCTGCAACAAGCAGCCACACTTAGGCAACAACGGCTTTGCCGGCGAGTTCGGCCACACCTGTATCAAACCCGACGGGCGCCTCTGCGGCTGCGGGCGCAAAGGCTGTTTGGAGCAGTACGTGTCGGCAAACGGCATCGTTCAGACAGCCCGTGATATGATGGAAGCCACAGACGCCCCATCGCTCATGCGCACTGTCGGCACACTCTCGCCCACCACCATCGTCGACTGCTGCGAACAGGGCGACGAGATGGCCATCGAGGTATTCAACAAGACCGGTCAGATACTGGGCACGGCGCTGGCCAGCTATGCCTCCATAATCAATCCCGAAGCCATCATCCTTACGGGCGAGCTCACCAAGACCGGCCACTGGCTTACCGACCCCATGGAGCAGTCGTTCGACGAGAACGTCTTCCAGAACATTCGGGGAAAGGTGCGGCTGCTCATCTCCATCCTCGAAGACAGCGAGCGCGACGTGCTTGGAGCCAGCGCCATTGCCTGGGAAGTAAAAGAATATTCTTTGTTTAAATAATACCTGACTTTTATCAATTCTATCGGCATGGAAGATTCAAAAATCCAGAAACGCGTAGTAGGCGTGGACATCAGCACAGAGACCACGACCTACGCCATTGTAGATGTTCGCGGCAATATCATTGCCGAGGCAGACTTCCCCACCACGGACTATCCGAACATCAACGACTTCGTGACAGTGCTGTGTGAGAGAATCATCGAGCTGGTTGAAGCCAACGGCGGATACGAGTCCATCCGCTCCGTGGGCATCAGCTGTCCGAGTGCGAATTACGTGACAGGAAACATTGTCAACGCGCCCAACCTGTCTTGGAAAGGCGTTGTTCCGCTTTCAGCCCTGATTCGCGACCGCTTAGGACTGGCCGTCGGTATCTCTAACGATGCCCATGCTGCCGCCTTGGGCGAGCACGCCTACGGCGCTGCCCATGGCATGAAGGATTTCATTCTGGTGAACGTTGGCGTGGGCTTAGGCAGCTGCTTCTTCTCCAACGGCAACGAGCACCACGGCGCTGAAGGCTACGCCGGCGAATTCGGACACACCTGCCTCATCCCCGGCGGACGGCGCTGCGGCTGCGGCAAGCAGGGCTGTATCGAGGCATACGTGGCCTCGAAGGGTGTCGTCGTCACCGCGCACGAGGTGATGGAGGAAAGCGACAAGCCGTCGCTCATGCGCGACATCAGCAACCTCACGCCGCGAGAGATTACCGAGTGCTGCAAGCAAGGCGACGAGCTGGCCATCGAGGTGTACCGCCGTACCGGCGAGCTGTTAGGATTAGGCCTGGCCAACTATGCTTCCATCGTCAATCCCGAAGCCATCATCATCTCCGGAGGCATCTCCAGGGCCGGGCGCTTCCTCATGGAGCCCGCAAAGGCTGCCTTTGAAGACCACGTGTTCCACAACATCCGCGGTAAGGTGAAGATACAGGTCTCGTCGCTCGACAACCGCGAGCGCGACGTGCTGGGCGCCAGTGCCGTAGCATGGGTGGTGAAAGAATATTCCTTGTTCAAGTAAAGGGTAAAGAGTGAACATCGACAGAATAAACCAAATTATCAACGAAAAGCCTAACCTGAGTACCGCCCTCGGCATGGAGTTCATCTCCACGCCTGAGGACGATACGTGTATGGCCCGCATGAAAGTTGATGAGCGCAACCGGCAACCCTTCGGTTTTCTCAGCGGCGGCGCATCGCTCGCCCTGGCCGAGAACGTGGCAGGCGTAGGCTCCTCCTCGCTCTGCCCCGGCTGCGCCTGTGTAGGTATCGAGGTGAGCGGCAGCCACGTCAAGGCCGTTGTTGAAGGCGACACCGTCACCGCCTTCGCACGCATGCTGCACAAAGGCACCACCACCCACGTGTGGAACGTCGACATCCGCAACACCGCCGGCGAGCTCATCTCCTCCGTCCGCGTTACCAACTATATCATCAAGCACAAGTAAAGTTAGTTCTTAATTTTCTAATTTCCTATTTTTTAATTTCCTAATTTTCTAATTTTTAAATTTTGAAATGACGGGATATGCCATTTATCGCCTGCCCCATCAGCGCAGCTGCACACTCATCGAAGGCTCGGTCTGCACGCTGCTCCACTGCACAGACCTGAGCAGCCAGTCGGGCTTCGTCGTGACACCCTTCCTGCCCTCGGATCATACACCCATCACCCTCATCAAACCGGAAAAAGTTGAAGCTTTGTGCAATCTGAGCGCCATCGAGCTTGCAGACACCGCTCCCTCCCCCTCTACCCTGTACGCTATCCAGCCCCCCACCACCCTGAAGGGGAAGGATGGCTACGCCGTCGACTTCGCCAACTTCCACGCCCAACTCCTGTCGGGCACCTTCCGTAAAATCGTACTCGCCCGCTGCGTGGCCGAGCCGAACAACGGCACGCTCACGCCCATGCAGCTATTCCAGCGCGCCTGCCAGCGATACCCCCGCATGTTCATCGCCTTAGTATCAACCCCCACGACAGGCACGTGGCTCACCGCCACGCCCGAGCTGCTCCTCGACAGCGACGACAACGCCCACTGGCGCACCATCGCCCTGGCCGGAACCATGAAACTCGAAGCCCACCAGCTCAACAGCGAGGGCGAGACACTCAGATGGAGCACGAAAAACATTGAAGAGCAACGCCTCGTGGCCACCTACATGGCCGAAAGCCTCGAACAGTTCACCGCCGACTTCAACGAAGAAGGGCCGCGCACGGTGCGCGCCGCCAACCTCGTACACCTGCGCAGCGACTTCACCTTCACCCTGCCACCAGCCACCGGCATAGGCCACCTGCTCCACGCACTCCACCCCACGCCCGCCGTCGGCGGACTGCCCAAGCACGAGGCACTGCAGTTCATCGCCGCCAACGAACAGACACCGCGCCTATACTACAGCGGCTTCATGGGACCGCTGCTGCTGCCCCATCCCGCAGAGACACCCGCCACCCACCTCTACGTGTCCTTGCGCTGCATGAACATCACCCCCCACACCTATTACCTGTATGCCGGCGGCGGACTGCTCAAAGACAGCACCATGCAACAGGAATGGCAGGAGACCGAAGCCAAGCTCGAAACCATGCGCACACTGCTATGATGTACTCAAACAAACAAAACGTCAACATACTCACAAGCCTGCTCGTCGGCCACGGCGTCACCCACGCCGTAGTATGTCCGGGCAGCCGCAACGCCCCCATCGTTCACAACCTCTACGAGTGCCCCGCCATCGCGTGCCATCCCGTCACCGACGAGCGCTCAGCTGCCTTCTATGCCCTCGGCATGGCTCAGGCCCTCAACGCCCCCGTGGCACTATGCGTCACCAGCGGCACCGCCCTGCTCAACACCGCCCCCGCCGTGGCCGAAGCCTGGTACCAGCATCAGCCGCTCATCGTCATCTCTGCCGACCGCCCACAGCAATGGATAGACCAGCTCGACGGGCAGACACTACCGCAGCCCGGCGTCTTCAGGCAGACGGTAAGAACGAGCGTCACCCTGCCCGAAGCCGACGCGTGGTACTGCAACCGCCTAGTAAACGAAGCCCTGCTCTCCGCCACCAGCCCCGACCCGCGGCCCGTGCACATCAACGTACCCATCAGCGAGCCGCTGTTCACCTTCGACACCCCCCGGCTACCCGACCAGCGGCTCATCGTGCGCTTCACGCCGCCCACCGACTACGACAGTCTGCCGTTAGAGCTTGTCGACGGCCTCTGCCAGGCCCGCCGCCCCGTCATCGTGTTCGGACAGGCAAACGTCAACAACTTCGAGCGCACCGGCACCGATTTCCTCTTCAGCCACGTCATCGTGCTGCACGAAGCCCTCGCCCCCTTCCCCAGCGTTAGCCACTTCGACGAAGTGCTCTGTCGGGGAAGCATAGAGCTGCCCGACTTCATCCTCCATATTGGAGACACCATCGTGAGCAAACGGCTGCGCCTGTTTCTCCGGCAAGCCACCGATGCACACACTTGGCGCATCAGCACCTCGGGCCTCGTAGAAGACACCTTCATGAATCTGCGCGGTATCATCGTAGGCGACCCGGCTTTCGTGCTGCAGTCGCTGAGCACCAAGATGTCGTACCATAAGAAGACCCCCGGCATGGCCTACCGGCGGCAGTGGCTCAAAGCCCTCACCGAAGCCAGCCAGCACGCGCAGGCCTATACCCCACCCTACTCGCAGATGGCCGCCGTAAAGTGCTTCGAAGAAATGATTACCCAATACTTTCTCCTGCGGAAAGAACAAGACGAGGCGCTTGAAGGGAATGCACACATCCACTACGCCAACTCGTCGGCCATACGCTTAGCCAACATCTACGCCCGCCACCCCGTATGGTGCAACCGCGGCGTCAACGGCATCGAGGGGTCGCTGTCCACAGCCGCCGGCTTCTCCTTAGCCACCCGGCAGCAAGGCCAGCCCACCTTCTGCGTCGTCGGCGACCTCAGCTTCTTCTACGACCAGAACGCGCTGTGGAACCAGGAGTTAGGCGGCAACCTCCGCATCCTGCTGCTCAACAACGGCGGCGGCGGCATCTTCAGCCAGCTGAAAGGACTCGCAGACAGCCCCGCCCACCACCTCGTGGCCGGCACCCATCACACCAGCGCCGAAGGCATCTGCCGACAGAACAACGTCGGCTACCTCCATGCCAACAACATAGAGCAGCTCTATCAGGGCATCGAACAGCTCATCACCATGAAAAGTCAACGCCCCGTGCTGCTCGAAGTGTTCACCGACAGCCAAGACGACCTGCAAGCCTATAACAGCTACTACAAGCTCCGTTAGTTTTGTAATCTTCTAATCATTTAATCATATAATTGTCCCAATCTTGCGCCACACCTTATTATATATAATAGGCATCACGGTAGCCGCCTTGCTGTTGCTTGGCGGCTGCACCACGTCTGACGAGCGTCGCCGCATGGCCGCGCTGATGGCCGAGGCCGACAGCATGAACCGCAACTACGTTACGTTCACCACCGACAGCGTGATGCTTCGCGTGGCTCACTTCTACGACCGTCACGGCTCACCCAACGAGCAGCTACGCGCACACTACCTCCTCGGCTGCACCTACCGCGACCTCGGCGAGGCACCACAGGCCCTTGAGGAATACCAGAATGCCATCGACCGCGCTGACACCACGGCAAGCGACTGCGACTACATGCAGTTAGGGAAGGTGTACGGACAGATGGCAGAGATGTACCACAAACAAAACTTACCAGAAGACGAATTGTACGCCCGCCAACAATTCATAAAATATGCTCAAATCGCAAAGGACACCTTAGTGTACATCAGGGAAATAGAACTTTTGATTAAGCCTTATTTTCTTATGGGTGACACAATAACCATGATGCGGATACTGGAAAATTCCCAAGAGTTATATCGGAAACATGGATATCCTCAGAAAGCTATAGCTGCGAATGGATTGACCATACATTATCTTATTGAAAAAGGTCAGCTGGCCAAGGCTCTTGAACTAATGGTTCAGTATGAGAATGAATCTGGTCTTTTTGACAACAAGGGTTTTATCAAATATGACCGTATTTCTTATTATTACACCAAAGGATTATATTTCTTGAAAACTCATCAGCTCGATTCTGCAGAGTATTATATGCGACTGCTATTGAGTTTAAAAAAAGATAATAATGCGTATCGTGGCATGATGGCTGTCTATGAACAGCGGCACCAAGCTGACTCTGTGGTTAAATACGCCCATCTGTTTGAAGAAGCCATTGATACGCTTAACAACCGGCAGCGTACTGCCACTGTCCACCAAATGGCCAAGCTGTACAACTACCATCGTTTCCAAAAACAGGCTGATGCAGCCATCTTGGCAACGGCACAGACCCGATTGGTCTATGGTACAGCCTTGGCTGTCATGGCGCTTTGCCTCGTCGTTTTCTTATTCCTCTTCTGGAGAAACCGACAGAAACATAGGGAGGCACAACACAACTATGAGAACAACCTGCTGCTACTGGATAAGGCCAACAGGGAGCTAAGTGAGCTAAGTACATATAAAAACGAGTTTGCCCGACTGATAAATGAGAAAACCGAGGAAATACGGTCGTTGACAGAGACAATCCATAGCTATGAGCAAGGATTTGCAGACAGGCAGTCGATTATAGAGAAGACTGAGATCTATGAGTTATTCCGAAAAGCAGCAATCAAAGGAATCCAACCTACGGCGAAAGACTGGTCTGTGCTATATAGCACCGTCAATCACCTCATGCCTAACTTCCACCATTTCATCCTGGCTAATAGCAGTAAGCTTAATGAAAAGAAAACGATGACTTGCTATCTTGTACGTATAGGCATACGCCCCAAGGCTATTAGCGAGATGGTAAGCGTCAATCCGTCTTATGTCACCCAGATGCGTACAAATATGCTAAGAGACATCTTTGGCAGGGAAGGAAAACCGGAAGAATTCGACAGGGAGCTGATGGCAATTTGTTAAATCAGGCTACTGAAATATATGTAAAAAACATAAAACTTATTGATAGACAGAAGTATAGCATAACTAAAATCTTACTAAATTATTTAACACGGCATTGTTTGCAATCTCCTCTTTTTCATCATAACTTTGTGGCGATAAAACATCAACAATAAGTTATTATGAAAAAACTATTATTTATTACTTTAATGATGCTTGGAGTCGGAAGCCTCCATGCACAAAACAATCAGGGAGGGTCAGACATTGATCTTCAGGTAGGCAACGTTGATCCAACAGAAAATAAGTGAAAAAGGGAGCTGAGCTCCTCATTTCTAACTAAAAAATCATTTGTGTACTATTTGTGTACTCAAAAATTTGGAGGATGCCATTTTTATTGCTAACTTTGCGAACCAAAACAAATACAATGATGAAAAGAACGAAA
>Ga0265298_10002166_pt1 | contig 27840 bp, 37 predicted proteins | sample AusTroGonzalo_MG_3_FD_193486 | JGI IMG/M metagenome (GOLD analysis project Ga0265298, IMG submission 193486) | Bovine rumen microbial communities from tropical cattle in Woodstock, Queensland, Australia - Gonzalo_01 | ecosystem: Host-associated > Mammals > Digestive system > Stomach > Rumen ...
CTATGGTCGCCGGGGCGGAGTTTCGTCTCCTTTCGCCGTCTGGCGGCCTTTTATTCAGAACAGAACGGAGGTGGTAAACGTGGGCAAGACAAAGAACGCGGCGCCGGTCGTGTCCGGAACGATCAGTAGGCCGATGGCAAGCGGATATTCCGAAGCCGGCGCGAGCACGAAAAAGAGATCACTGAAGGGCATGACGGGCATTTCCACCAGCCCGAATGAAGATATCAACTGGAACGCCGGTCTCCTGCGTCAGCGCGGGCGGCTGATGTTCATGTCCTCACCGATTGCGCGGTCTGCGATTGAAACGCAGAAAACGAAGGTTGTCGGTACCGGACTGAATCTTCACTCCACCATTGACCGGGATCTGCTGCAGATGAGTCCGGAAGCGGCGAAAAAGTGGCAGCGGAATACGGAACGCGAGTGGCGGCTGTGGGCCGACAACAAGGAAAACTGCGACGCGATCGGCATGAATAACTTTGCCGGGATGCAGCAGCTGGCAATCACCAACTGGCTCCCGAACGGCGACATCTTCGGCGTCTTCCAGCGGGACTTCAAAGAAAACCCGCTGAACCCGTATTCGCTCCGGATCCATATGGTCGAAGCGGACCGGATCTGTACACCGTTCAACAATCGCCTGGTGCCCGGCGGCATGAGAACCGACGGCAAGGCGAAGAACGGCAACCGGATCTATGACGGCGTGGAAGTCGACCGGCACGGCAAGGTTGTGGCGATCTACATCTGCAGCATCTATCCGAACCAGATGGTCAGGGAAACGAGCAAGATCAAATGGCAGCGGGTTGAACTGCGAAGCTCCCGGACCGGCCTCCTGAATTTCGTCCAGATCCTGGACAGTGAACGCCCCGATCAGTACCGGGGCGTTTCGTATCTGGCGCCGGTGATCGAACCGATGCTGAACATCACCAGGTATACGCAGTCGGAAGTGATCGGCGCGATGATCCAAAGCTGGTTCACGGCCTGGATCAAGACAGACACCAACCCTGCGGAATTGCCCATTGCCGAAGCCAGCTACGGAGACGATGACGATCCGAACATTCCTCCGGATCGGAATATTTCCGACAACAGCAACGAGTACGAAATGGGACCCGGCAACGTGCTGCACCTGGGGCAGAACGAGGACGTCAAGTTCGGCGCTCCTTCGATCCCAACCCCCGGCTTTGACACCTTCGTCAAAGTGCTCTGCAAAGAGATCGGCGCGGCACTGAATATCCCGTATGACGTGCTGCTGAAGGAATTCAACGCTTCCTACTCTGCGAGCCGTGCGGCCCTGATGGAAGCCTGGGAAGCCTTCCGGATGCGCAGGGCGTGGCTGGTCGAGAGATTCTGCCAGCCGGTGTACGAAACATGGCTTGCCGAAGCCGTGGCACTCGGCCGCGTGAACGCTCCCGGGTTCTTCAATGATCCGGTGATCCGCGCCGCCTGGTGCAAAGCGGAATGGCTCGGGCCTGTCCAGGGCCAGCTGGATCCGACCAAGGAAGTCAAAGCCGACATCCTGGCGGTTCAGCACGGGTTCAAGACGCACGAGCAGGTCACCCGCGAATACGGCGGCGGCGACTGGCAGGAGAACGTGGAACGGCTGAAAGACGAGAACAAGATGCTCATGGAAGCCGGCACCAACGGACCCGCCAGCGCGACCCAATTCTACAACGAACCGGAACCGAATCCGGGCGGAGGTGAAAACAATGCCTAAGAAACCGAAGAGAGATGTGCTTCAGCGTCAGGCCTACACCATGGCTGTCGTGGACGGGAAACACGCGGAGCTGACGATGTACGGCGATATCGTGGAAACCCGGCCCATTGACTGGTGGACGGACGAACCTGTCGAGGGCAACTTCATCATGCAGGATGAATTCCTGGCGGACCTGGACACGATCAAGGGCTGTGATGACCTGCTGATTCATCTGAACAGCTGCGGCGGTGACGCGTTCGTTTCGATCGCGATTCACAACCGGCTGCGCGAGCTGAGTGACGCCGGCATGGATATCACCTGCATCGTGGACGGCGCGGCAATGTCGGGCGGCAGCCTGATCATGTGCGCCTGTGATCATGTGAAGGTCAATCCTTCCAGCGTGATCCTGATCCACGATTGCTGGTCCTACGCATGGGACCGCTTCAACAGCACGAAGCTGCGGAAGCTTGCCGATGACCTGGACGTGATCAACGAGAGCCAGGCAGAGATCTACGCCCGCAAGAGCGGGATGGATATCAAGGAGATCCGCGAGATGATGAGCGCGGAAACCATGATGACCGGACGGAGCGCCGTGAACAAAGGCATCGCGGACGAACTGCTGGACGGCGAAAGCGACGTGGCGGTATCAGCTGATCACCGTTCCCTGATCGCCTGCGGCCGGAAGATGCGGTTTGCCGCCATGGGCGAACTCCCCGAAGGAATCAAGGTGGTTGAAACCCCGGAAGCCCTGACCACACAAGGGGCGAGCGGCGGTGGAGATAAAAATCAGGCTGAGCCTTCGGCTGCAGCCAATATTACAGGAGGTGTCAAAGCCATGACACTGGATGAATTCCGGGCTGAAAATCCGGAAGTGGCCGAAGCTCTCATTGCCGAAGCTCAGGCCAGCGTCAGCCACGCCGAAGCGGAAGAAGCCGCAAGGACTTCCGAGCGTCAGCGCTGCGAAGAAATCGACGCGTTGGCAGGCGTGTTTGATGCGGAAACCATCAGAGCGGCCAAGTACGGCGAGAATCCCTGCACCGCGCAGGAGATGGCTTTCCGTGCCGCCCAGGAGATGGCCAAGCAGGGCAAGTCTTTCCTGAATCAGATGCAAGCTGATTACAAGGAAAGCGGCGCTGATGGCGTCTCTGCTGCCCCCGCGCCCGAAGAGGACGCAAAAGCCGAAACCGCTGAAGACCGCAAAGCCCAGGGGCTTGCGATGGCCAAGAAGCTGTCCGGCGAAAAATCTGAGGAGGTGTAAGAAACCATGACCCGTGATCTGCATGAGAAACTGGGTACCGTTACCCCGGAAAATCTGATTGCGCAGCTGGATCCGCCTGCTCTGAAAAGAGCTGGTCTTATCCGCAAGCTCGGAACCGCCGGAACGCTGAAGCGCGGCACCCTGCTGGCCAAGAGCTCTGGCTCTGCCGGCGATGGCAAGCTGGTTATCTTCGGAACGACCGCTGCCACCAATGAAACCCTGACGGCCGACTGCATCCTCGCCGAGGATATCGATGTCGGTACCGCCGCCGATGAGAACGCGCTGACCTTCTATCAGGGCAACTTCAACGAAGACGCTCTGATCCTGGCTTCCGGTGCTTCTCTGACGGAAGACGACCGGGATGCCCTGCGCGTGCGCGGCATTATCCTGGGCGCTTCCCAGACCGAGAACGTACAGTAATTGAGGAGGTATACGACCATGGCACTGAATGTGAATATCCTGGACACCTACTACATGGCGGGTCTCTGGGAAGGACTTTCTCCCGTGAATACCTTCTTCCGTGACCGGTATTTCCCCACCGCGCCCACCGACATTTTTGCCGCGGACAAGGTGCTGGTTGAATACAAGGACGGAGACAATGACATGGCTCCGTTCATGGTTGCCGACGCTGATCCGATCAACGTCAAGCGCGATGGTTATGAGATCCATGACTACGCGCCCCTGTGCATCAAGCAGAGCCGCAACCTGACCGCCGATCAGCTGAAACAGCGCGGATTCGGCGAAGCGATCCTGTCCGGATCTACGGAAGAAGAACGCGCCGCGAAGCTGGTCCAGGAAGACCTGGCCCTGCTCGAGCGCCGGTTTGCCCGCACTGAGGAATATCTGTGCGCCCAGACCATGATCAACAACGGCTTCACAGTGAATGAAATGCTGGATGCCAACACGGTCGGCAAACAGGCCACCGTGAAATACTACGATCCCAACATCGGAAACGACGGCGCCTACAACATCGGCAGCGCGTGGACTACTTCCACGACCTGGTCCGAAATCGTTGAGGACGTGCGGAATATGTGCCGCAGCCTGAGCCGCCGCGGCCTGCCCGCGAAGGATCTGGTCGTTGGCCAGGCGGTTGCGGATGTCCTGCTGGGCAACTCCAACTTCCTGAAGCTGATCGACAAGAACTCTGGTCTGATCATCGCTTCCCCCATCGCACAGGAGCTGACCAAGTACGACGGCGTCAGCCTGCTGGGTATCGTCAACTTCAGCGGCTATATGCTGAACGTGATCGTCGTGGACGAGCAGTACCGCGGACTGGACAGCTCCAATCCTCCGGTACCCGAATGGAAGAACTACTTCCCGGCGAAGTCCATCATGGTTACCGCCCCCGGCGCCGGCCATCTCATGTATGCCCACATCGTCCACATGGACGAGGATGGCAACGTGGATACCATCACCGGCAAGCGTGTGCCTGATCTGTTCGTCGACCGGAAGCGCAAGACCCGCGAGATCATCCTCGAGAGCCGCCCGCTGGCTGCCCCGAACAACTACAGCCCGTGGATCTACGCCGCCGGCGCTGTGTCCTGATAAAGGACAGAAAGGAGACACCCCATGTTTATCCGTGCTAAATGCGTCCTGGGGATCCGGGACAAGAACGGCACCGGCCCGATCTATCCCGGCGTCATCGCTGAGGTGGACGATGCTGCGGGAAACCGCATGATCAAACAGGGCGCAGCTGAGGAAGTGCACCGCTGTGCAGCCAGGAGCGCCGGCAAGGCGGCTCCGGATGCCGGGACGGGCGAGAACCCGTCCAACGACGGCAACGCCCAGAATGGGCCTTCTGATGGCTTGCATGAGGTCATTGACCTTGAAGCGATGACCTACACCGAACTGAAGGCGATGGCGCAGGAAATGGGAATCAATACCGGAAAGCTGAAGAGCAAAGCACAGATGATCGAAGCGATCACCCAGGCCATGCCCGGGCTTCCGGCAGATGATGAACTGCCCGAACTTACGCCCCAGGATGTGATTGACGAATGAGCTTCAAGGAAATGGTAGCTGCCGACAACAGCAGGGTCTTCTGCAACACGGCCGAGTTTGCCGAACTCCGGAAGGTTTGCTATGACGGGGATGCCTATAAAGACGTCCCGGTGGTCATGACGAAGCTGAAGGAAAAGGACCGGTCCGTGTCGAGCAAGGATCACGCGCAGGGCATCTACCTGGTCACCGCAATCGTCCACTTCCCCGTGGAGAATCTGGACGGCCACGTACCGGAAAAGGGGCAGCTGATCACCATATCGGATGACACCGGGTTTGACCGGGAATATTACGTGGCGCAGTCAGGCTGCGAGGGAAAGATGGTGCGGTTAGAACTGGAGGCCTACGATGAGTGAGGTCTATATCAAGGAGGACGCGGGGCTGAACCTTGACCGGGCGAATAAGCTCCTGGCAGGGATCGGAAACGGCTCCGGCGCCTTCAAGGCAATCAGCGCGGCATTGAGACGGGCGGCACAAAGCGCCCGGTCGAAGGCCGGAAGCTTCGCCAGCTCGAGGTATTACATCTCAGCAGGCGGATTCAAAGGCCATGTACGGGACAAGATCTCGATGGAAGGCGGGTCAGGTGGCGTCACAGGCGTCAAGCTGACCTTTGCCGGAAGCGTGATCCGGCTGATCGAATTCAACACCAGATTCTCCAAGGACGGCGGTGTGGCCGTTTCTGTGAAGAAAGGCGGCGGCGGGGTGATCTCCCACGGCTTCATTGCGAACGCCGGGAGACTGGGCGTATTTGAACGCACAGGCCCCAGCAGGCTGCCGATCGAACAGAAGTACGGGCCGTCCGCGGCGCATATGATGATGGATGAGGAAGTCACCCAGATGATGGAAAAGCAGATTGTCGAGACCTTCAACGAACGCATAGACCATGAGATCGACCGCATTCTGAATGGATGGTGATTGTGAGTGGACTGGAATGATCTGCTTCTGGCGCTGAAGGAATTCATCGAGGAAGCCATCAAGGACCTGAAGCTGCCGATCCGTGCGCAGACAAACGAGGATAAAGCCCTCTTTGAGCGCGATCCGGACGCGGCATGCCGGGTACCTGAGGTCTACCGGATGCGTCTCCCGAACAGCAAGGAAGCGAAGAAGAAGGCACCGTATGTGCTGGTGCAGCTGATCACCACCGGCGATATGCAGAACGAACGGCAGATCGATGACAGTTATGCCATCATCCGGATCATTCTGTGCACGTACAACGATGACGAACAGGAAGGAGCGCTCGCGCTGCTTAACCTGGCCAGCAGGATCCGCATTGCGCTGCTGAAGGCCTGCGTCGTCGGCGAAAATAACGCGTTCTGGCTGGATAAGACTGAAAAGCTGGAGTTCATGGCTTATCCGGATGACACAGCGCCTTATTACGCAGGAGAAATGATCGGCGTCTGGCACCTGCCGCCTATCAAACGGGAGGTACAGCTATGGTGAAGAAAGACACCAAGAAAACGAAAGCCGCATCCCCGAAAAAGGAAGACGGCTTTTTTGTTTACCTCGGACCGAGTATCCGCGGCGTGATCCAGACCGCCACGATCTTCACCGGAACCCGGGAAGAGGTAGAGGAATTCCTTGCGGGACCGATTGAGCGGTATCCGCGCATCAAGAGGTTGCTGGTCTCCGGCGATACGCTCCCGGAAGACAGAGTCAACGTCAAAACGCCCGGCAACGGCCTGTACGCTGCGTATCAGAAGCTTGTCGCCGAGCTTAAATAACAAGGAGGTATGAACCCATGCCTAATCATGGTGTAAACGTCAACGAAGTCGCTACCAGCCTGGCCGCTCCGACCGCTGCTGCGACGGGGATCCCCTTCATCGTGGGATGTGCCCCGATCCATACCGCTGACAATCCTGCCGCCCTGAACGTGCCCACGCTGATCACCAGTTGGGACGAGTTCAAGGAGAAGCTGGGTTACTGCGAGGACTGGGACAGCTTCCCGCTGTGCGAAGCTGGCTACGGCCATTTCGTGGACTTCGGTCTGCAGCCCGCCATCTTCCTGAATGTTTTCGATCCTGCCACCAACAAGTCTCTGCAGAGTGCCGCGGACAAGGATGTCGTGAATCACAAGGTTAACCTCGGTTGCCTGGCGATCAATGACAGCGCCCTGGTCGTAAAAGACAAGGCGTCTCCCGCCAACACTCTGGTCAAGGACACTGACTATGAAGTGTACTTCAGCAACGGCGAGATGATCGTCGAACTGCTGTCCACCGGCAGCTACTATTCCGAGACTGGCCTGAACATCGCCTATGACAAGGCCGTGTTCACCGCCATCACCGCCACCGTGATCTCCGGCGCGGTCGAAAAGATCGAGCTGTGCATGAGCACCATCGGCGTGATCCCGGACATGATCCTGGCTCCCGGCTGGTCCAGCAACTCCGCTGTTGCCGCCGCCATGGCCACCAAGGCCGGCGCGATCAACGGTCTGTTCAAGGCCAAGGCCATCGTGGACGTGCCCTGCGGCACCGGCGAAGCCGTCAGCTATGACACCGTTGTGGCGAAGAAGAACGCTCTGGCCATGGTTGATAAGAATGAGATCGTCTGCTGGCCGCTGTGCAAGCTGGGCGACCACATCTATCACATGAGCACCCGGATCGCGTCCCTGATCGCCGCGGTGGACACCGAAGTCGGCGCTCCGCACTACAGCCCGTCCAACCATCCGCTGAAGGTGGATGCGCTGGTACTGGGTACCTCCGGCAATCCGGAAGTGCTGCTGACCAAGGCGCAGGCCGATATCCTGAACGCCGGCGGCGTGATGACCGCGCTCAATTTCATGGGCGGGTTCGTTGCCTGGGGCAACTACACCGGTTGCTATCCCACCAACACCGACGTGAAGGACTGCCAGATCAGCGTCAACCGCGTCTTTGACTGGGTCGGAAACACCCTGATCAAGACCTTCTGGGGCTATCTCGATACCCCCATGACCCGGCGCCTGATCGACACCATCCTGGATACCTGCAACATCTGGCTGAACGGCCTGACCGGCGCGGGAATCATCCTGGGTGGCCGCTGCGTGATGCTGGAGAGTGAGAACCCCACGACCAACCTGATTCAGGGCATCGTGAAGCTCCACATCTACCTGACCCCGCCGTCCGCGGCGCAGGAAATCGACTTCACGCTGGAGTACGACGCGTCCTATCTGACCGCCGCGCTGACGGCTTAATGAAGGAGGTACTGAACCATGCTGCATCCCGAATCCCTCATTGATTTCAAAGTCTATGAGGACAATAACGAGTACCTGGGCGTTGCCCAGGTCGGTCTCCCGGATCTTGCCTACATCACCCAGCAGATCACCGGCGCCGGTATTGCCGGCAACGTGGAAGCTGTGCTGATCGGCATGATGGACGTCATGACCACGACCATGCAGTTCCGCAGCTGCACGGATGCCGCGGCGAAGCTGGCGAAGCCCATCGCTCACCAGATCGACCTGCGCGTTGCCGAACAGTTCTGGGACAGCGCGGCCGGACAGCGTACCGTCCAGGCGGACAAGTACGTGATGAAGATCATTCCCAAGAAGACCTCTGCCGGCAACATTGCTCCTGCCAGTCCCGCAGATGCGAACGGCGAATACTCCACCTACTACTATGCCGCCTACAAGGATGGCAAGAAGCTGTGGGAGATCGATCCGCACAACTACATCTGCATCATCGACGGTGTGGACTACATGGAGACGGTGCGGAAGGCCCTGGGCAAATAAGCATCGCTAAGCGCCGGGGAGACAGTTCCCCGGCGCATTTTTTCGAATTTTGAAAGGAGACGGAAACCATGGCAGATATCAAAAAGACTGAACAGGATGTTCAGAACGAACAGGATCCCAAGGAACTGGAAGTGGCCGAGCAGAAGGCCAAGGAAGAAGCCGCGAAAGATAACGCGGTCCATTTTACTTTCAGACTGCTGACGCCCGTGGAATATGAGGGCGTGACCTATACCGAACTGGAATTCGACTTCAGCGAGATCAGCGGCGCTGATTCCCTGAACATCGAAGCGGAGCTGAACGCTTCCGGTATCGTGGTCATCGCGCCCAGCTACCAGAGCCCCTACCTGCTCCGGATGTGCGCACGGGCCTGCAAGACCAAGATTGACTACAAGCTCTTCAGCGCGTTCAAGCTGAGAGATTATCTCGCGATCCGTAACAAGGCGCGGAATTTTTTAATGTCCTCGGAGCAGTAGTTTGTGACGGCGGCAGCTGGATCCGGAAGCAGTGCATGATTTTATCCCAGAACAATCATACGCCGGTTGACTTCTGGCTCCGGCTGCCGCTGGGGCAGCTGCTCCAGTGGATCAAAGACAATAACGAACTGATTCAGAGTTCCAAGAAGTGAGGTGACGGGCATGGGCAAACAGTACGAAATGGCATTCCAGATCGGCGCGAAGGTGCAGGGCTCCTTCGGGTCGGCATTCAGAAGCGCCGCGAGCAGTGTCCAGAGCCTTCAGAGCACGATAGACCAGCTGAACAGAAAGCAGGGTGACATCTCCGCTTATCAGCGGACGCAGGAAGCGCTCGAAAAGACCCGGGCGAAGATCGCTCTGTACCAGTCTCAGCTGGCGAATATGAAGTCGGCGATCGAAGGAAACGAGAACGCCACCTACCAGGAGCGCAACGCCCTGCTCGCCAAGGAAAAAGCGCTGGATGACTTGAAAGCCAAACAGGAACAACTGGAAGGTAAACTTCAGTCGACCGGAGCCGCCCTGCAGCAGGAAGGCGTTGACCTGAACAATCTGGGTCAGGCCAGCACCCAGGCAAAGCAGGAGGTTGAAGCCCTCAAGCAAAAGCAGGAGGAACTGGCCGGAAGCTCCGATCAAGCCGGTGAATCCGTTTCCGGCATGGCTGAAAGCCTGAAGGAAGTCGCGGCGGCTGTCGGCGCGGCCAAGGTTGTTAAGGAAATCGGCGAAGCCATGAAGGAATGCGCACAGGCGGCCATTACCTTCGAAAACGACATGGCAGGCGTCAAGCGCACGGTCGGCGGCAGTGATGAATTCATCAGCGGACTCGGCGAGGACTTCAAGGAACTCAGCACACAGATCCCGATCACAGCTTCCGAACTGGCACAGATCGCAACGACAGCCGGTCAGCTGGGTATTGCTCAGGACAAGGTGGAGCAGTTCACCACCGTCATGGCCAAGCTGGCCACAACGACGGACCTGACCGCCGACGAAGCCGCGACCATGCTGGCACAGTTCGCCAACATTACCGGTCTGACTGACTACGAACGCATGGGCGCCGTGGTTGCCCAGTTGGGCGACTCCACGGCCACGACCGCGTCCAAGGTCGTACAGATGAGCCAGGGCATGGCGGCTGCCGCGAATATCGCCGGCATGAGCGCCACCGATATCATGGCCATCTCTGCGGCGGTCGGCTCCCTGGGCATCGAAGCACAGGCCGGATCCACGTCCATGAGTCAGCTGATCACCACCCTGTACAAGGCGACGGAGACCGGCGAAAACCTGGCTGAGTTTGCGGCTGTTGCAAACATGACTGCAGATCAGTTCAAACAGGCATGGGCGACCGACGCGGTCGGCGCTATGAACGCCTTTATCACTGGCCTGAACGATGTGGAACGGAACGGCCGGAGCGCCATTGTGATCCTGGATGAACTGGGCATCAATAACGTCCGGCAGCAGAAAGCCATCCTCGGCCTTGCGTCCGCGGGCGATCTGCTGACGAAGACCATTACCCAGGCGAATTCCGCATGGCAGGAAAACATTGCGCTGGATGAAAAAGCCAGCATCATGTATGAGACTACTCAGTCAAAGCTGACGATGCTCGGCAACGCGTTCCAGAACCTCAAGATCGCAATCGGCGACGCATTTACGCCCGTCATCGCGGCTATAGCCGATGCACTGAACACCGTGATCGAGCCGATTGCTCAGTGGCTGCAGATGCACCCGCAGCTTGTCCAGGGGCTCGGCGCGGCCATCGCGGTACTCGGCGGCACGGTTGCTGCCCTGGCGGCCTATACGCTCGCCTGTAAGATCGCTACCGCTGCTTCTGCCGCGCTGATCGCTGCTGTTCCCGGCCTGAAACTGATTATGGCTATCTCTGCCGGCGTTGCGCTGATCACCGGGGCAATCGTTGCGCTGACAGGCGCCGCGGAAGATGCTGTTAAACCGTTGGATGAATTCGACGCAGAGTTTGACACGCTGAACGAATCCATGCAGCACGAACAGCACATCTATGACCTGGCCCAGGATTACAAACGGTTGTCAAACGAAGTCGACAACGCCGTGAAGGTCACCAAGGATCAGGACTTCTCCGACATTGATATCTCCATCGGCGCAACAGCTGATCCGACCATCAATCCGGATGACTTCCTGATTGACGATAACCACGATGTAGACATCAACGGCGATGCGAACGGCACAGTAGACGCTGCGGATCTGGTGACCGGAGTCGGTGAAGACGGAGCTTATCCCGTGCCAATCAATCCGGAAGCCGGAACACCGGTTGACGCGGATGCGCTGGTGAACAATCACGGCATCATGCTCCATGGTACGCCGGACAGCAATCTGATCCTGGATGCCAACGTCCTCGTCAATAACGAGACGCCCGTCCAGATCCATGCCGAATGGGCTAACTTCGATGACATGAAGAACGACGTTGCCGCTCTGAAGAAAGACGCGGAAAGCGCCAAAGCCGACCTGATCGAAGCAAAGAACCAGATGGCAGACATGGAAGAGCGCCGGGCGCAGCTTCAGTCCCGCCTTGAGCATGCCGAAACAGATACCGCGAAGACTTCCCTGGCAAGCCAGCTTCAAGAGCTAAACGCCGCCATTGAAGAGCAGGCGGGCGTTGTCGCGGAGTGCGAGGAAGCTTATCAGCAGACCGCCGGTCAGTATGTCGTTACCAAGAACGCAGCTGAATCCTTGCAGGGCCGGTTGGAAGAATTGAAAGCCATTGAAGATGCTCTTGCCGGATCTGCAGCAGACGATGCGGAAAAGCATGAAGAAACTGCCGAAGCATACAACAACGAAGCCGAAGCAGCTGCCGCAGCCGCAGCCGCGAAGAAGAAGAGCCTGATTACCTCCGGCGCAAAGACCTACACTGAAGCTGTCAACAGGCAGGCTGAAGCTGAATCTCTGCGGGCCAAGGCAATTCAGGATGCAGCAGAAGCACAGGAAGCATACGACAATTATCAGTCAAGTTCTGCCGGAAAGGTTCGCCAGTGGTACAACGAAATCAAAACATGGCAGGCTGAAGGCTGGGATGGCAGTGTCGACAACACTGACAAAATCCTCGGTAATCTTGAAAAAATCAATAACCTGGTTTATGGCAATTCCGAGTTCGGTGAATATGACGATTACTGGTTCAACCATGTTCTCGGTCTTGAAGGCGTTATCGATCAACTGGCTCCGTCCATGGATTCGTATAACGAAGCGATCATTACAGCGAATGATACCATCACCCAACAGGATGCTGCTATAGAAACGCTTACTCAAGACCAACAGAACTACATCGACAACATTGCAGATGCTATGGCATCCGGAATGATCGACGAAGCTGAAGCCAGAGCGCTGGTCATGGAAGGTCTTGCCGGTCAGGCGAACGCTGAAGAAAAATGCAATGCTATCATGCAGCGCGTCTCCGACACGTTGGATGAACGCACTATTGCAGCGCAGGAAGCTGCCGCAGCCGGACAGGAAATGGCCGAATCCACAAGGCAGGTCATTAGCACCGGTGAGGAATTCACGGCAGCAACACAGCCGATCATCGACCAGATGACCGCCCTGGCTGAAGCATATAACACGGCTTACACGGCTGCATACAACAGTATGAACGGACAGTTCGAGCTGTTTGAAGCGGCGCCGGAAGTCGTAACGGCGAGCACGGAAGACATGATCGCCAACATGCAGAGCCAGATCGACTACATCAACAAGTATACAGAAAACCTGAAGTTCCTCCAGGAAGCCGGCCTTGATACAGATATCCTGGCTTCCCTGTCGGATGGTTCTGCAGAAAGCGCCGGGTACATTCAGGCATTGGTTGACGATGTAGCCAAGAACGGCGGCGCGGCAATCGATGAGATCAACGACAAGTTCTCCGAGGTATCCAAGGCGAAAGAAGGCTTTGCCGATACCGTAGCGGAAATGCAGACCGACTTCTCCGACAAAATGGCGGCTCTTGAAGAACAGCTGAATACGACCGTCCAGAACATGGACATGTCCACCGAAGCGGCCGCTTCTGCCGCGGCCACCATGGACGCTTTCGCGGCATCTGCGGAGGGCAAGGTTGACAAAGTCCGGCAGGCATTCGCGAAGGCCGCAGCCGCCGCAAAGGCCGCGCTGACGGTTGATGTCGACGGAGACGGATACGCAACCGGTACGCAGAACGCAGAACCCGGCTTCCATGTGGTCGGCGAAAAAGGCCCCGAAATCGTGTACCTGAACGGCGGCGAGAAGATCCTCAACGCCCAGGATACACAGCGGGCCATGGACGCCATGAGCATCCAGCCGGTGAACGCCATGAGCGCATCCGGAAGCGGCGGTCAGTATTCAATCGAGTACAAACCGCAGTACAACATTTCCGGCAGCATGAACGCGGACGAGCTCCAGCGCGTGCTGGATGAACACGACGCCGGAATGCGGGATCGTCTGGAAGAGATGATGGACGATATCGAGAACGACCGGAACAGGAGGCGGTACGCATGACCACTTACACGACCGTCAGCGGGGATATGTGGGACGCCATCAGCTACAAGGTGTACGGATCCACCGATTACACCGGGAAGCTGATGGCGTACAACTCCCGCTACCTGGATAACTACATCTTCCCTGCAGGGATCGTGCTGGAGGTTCCGGAGATCACCATGCAGGACGAAACGCTTGACATGCTGCCGCCGTGGAGGAGACCGAAATGAGCGGAACCGTAACCTACAGATCTGACATGCTCTCTCCCCACCGGGAGATCTACAACGGAGCATCCGCGCAGACCTGGAATATGCACCTTGAGTCCGGATCGTTCCCGGATTACAACTACAAGATCACCAGCGCAAAGCTGAAGATCGATATCCGGAACGTATACGCGACAGACCGGCATATGGTGGTCACCAGGGACACCGGCGAGCAGCTGGGCGACGTCCCGACCGGCACCAGCGGCGTGCAGGAGCTCGACCTTTCCCTGACACCGGACTACAAGGGCATCACGAGCATTAAGACAGACGGTGTCACGCGCTGGGCCTGTCAACTGCGCGGCGGCTCGTACATCTACATCATTGTGACCTGGGAGCAGACAGATCCGGAGAATTCCGAACCGCCGGACGCTCCGGAGCCGGTCATCATTACCGGCATCGAAACGGATGGAGAATCCGGAAAGGTCCTGCACACAGAGGTCGCCGTCAGCTTTGACGGCGTGGATATCTCTGAGCCGGTGAACAAGGGGCTCATCTCCATGAGCTACACCGACAACGAAGAGGACGAAGCCGATGATGTGCAGATCAAGGTCCATGACAAAGACAAGAAGTGGCTCGGGCAGTGGCTGAATGACACCATGGCACAGGCCGCCTACGGGATAAAACAGGGCACCAAGGGCCTGACGATTTCCGCAGTGGTGAAGCAGCACCGGCCTGACGGAAAGATCCGGAGCTCTGATTTCGGATTCTTTGAACTGGATGAACTGAAAGCCCAGGGCCCGCCCAGCACGATCCTGATCAAAGGCACGTCCCTACCGTACTCCAACGGCGTCCGGACGGAAGAGCGGGACAAGAGCTGGGAAGGCTACACGCTGAAGAAGATCGGCGAAGAGATCGCCAGCAAGGCCGGGCTCGGCTTCCTCTACGACTGCCCGAATGATCCGGGTTATTCCCGGGTGGAGCAGGCAAAGCAGACGGACATCGCGTTCCTGACGCAGCTGTGTCACGATCACGGGTATTCGCTGAAGATCTCCGGCATGAAGCTGATCATTTTCGACCAGAAGCGGTATGAAAGCCTGGAGTCCGTGGCTACGATCAAATGGGAAGACGGAACGTACACCAAGTACGACCTGGACACCCAGGACGGCGATACCCATTACGACCAGTGCACGGTGCGCTATTATGACGCGACCACCGGCACCCGGTATGAAGCCACTGCAAACGCCGAGGATTACGACGCAGAAGCCAAGGAACACACGGTCTGCACCGTGACCAACCGGAAGGTTGGAAGCGTGGCAGAAGCCGCGGAACTGGCCGCCAAGATCCTCAGGCTGCACAATAAGTACGAGAAGAAAGTGAGCTTCACGCTGGTCGGTAATCCGCTGATCGGCGCCGGCATGTGCATGACGCTTGACGGCTTCGGCATGTGGGATGAGAAGTACATCGTCAAACAGGCCAAGCATGATATCGGGAACTCCGGCTACACCACCAAGGTTACGCTCCGGACGATTCCGGAAGGCGAAGTGACCACCGTCAAGACCGAGGAAGAAAAGGACAAGGATGGCGGTGGCAATGGCGGCGGTGGGAACAAGAACAACGGCGGCAACAAGGAACCGCGTACCAAGTGCGCCACGAAGGTGTACAAGGACGCGACCGGTGACCAGGGCGTCGGCTTCATTGCCAAGGGACAGAAGCTGTCAGTCCTGACCGGAGTTAAGAACGGGCGCCGGCGCTGCTCCGGACCCGGAGGAATCACCGGTTATATCCCGGTCGGCAATATCGAATGGGTCGACCCGAAGACGCCGGTCGAACCCGGCATCAAAACAAGGCAGGCCACCATTGTAAACGGTCAGGTGGTTTACCTGGATTAAGGAGGGATAAAGCGTGGCAAAGGAAAACAGCATGATCCGCGTCGGCAAGGTTTCAGCCGTTGACGCGAACAACAAAAAAGCCCGCGTATTTTATCCCAGCATGAGCAATATGGTTTCCGACTGGCTCCCGGTGCTGCAGTTCCCTTCAGCCACAACCAACAGCGCCGGCGGGCATAAGCACAAGGAACCTGCAGAAACGGACTCTGCCGGATACCATAGCCACAATCAGCTGAACTGGATGCCAAAGGTCAATGATAAGGTGCTGGTGATCATGGAATACGGATTCAACAGCAACGGATATATTGCGGGGGTGATTCCATGAAAGTCGGTTATCTGGGCATCGGCGACACGAGCAAGGACGTGGCGTTCATGGTGTCCTCCGGACTGATCGAAACCTTTACCAACATGAAGGTCAAGACGCAGGCGAACTATTCCACCCATAAGATTCACGGCGGCAAGGCCGTTCCGGAGATGACAGGGATGGATGCCGACCAGATCACCTTTGACATGCTGCTGAGCGCCTACCTGGGCGTGAATCCGCAAAAGGAACTTGGCAAGCTACAGAAGTTCATGGAGGACGGAACGATCTGCAGCCTGGTGCTCGGGGATCAGCTGTTCGGCACCTGGGTGGTCAAGTCGATTCCATACAACGTGGAATACCTGTACAAGGAAGGCGATATCACCCAGGCCAAAGTGAGCGTGACGCTGCTGGAAGCGGACGGGCCGTCCGTGTCGATCTCCGCTGTAACTTCCGTACAGACGTATAACGATCAGAACGGAGCGAACAAGACCGGCCAGAGGAACGCCCTGCAGCGCCGGATCACTGATCTTGAAAGGCAGATCGTCCAGGAGAAAGACTCAAAGAAACGCGCTCAGCTTATCTCACAGATGACCATGCTGAAAAAGCAGCTGCGGGCGCTGGGAGGATGAGAACATGAAAATGACGATCAAAGGCTCCGATCCGCTCGACCTGGTGCTGTTTGAGGACGATGAAGTACAGGACATCGTACAGAACATCCTGTGCATTCTGAACACGACAAAGGGCAGCTGCCCGAATCTGCGGGACTATGGTCTGGATCCGGATATCCTGCACAAGCCGATGCCGATTGCCAAGAGCGCATACGCGGTGGCCATCAGCGAACAAATGCGGCAGTACGAAACCCGGGCCACACTGCTCCGGGTGACCTTCGAGGATGATTCACAGAACCCGTCATCCCTGATTCCTATTCTGGAGGTGAGTATCCCATGAGCAGATCGGACGAAATGTATCAGTTCGTGGACATGGATTCCGATTCGATTGACGCGGACGTGGCGGCGATCTACACGGCGGTTACCGGCAAGGCGAAGCCCACCGGGCCGGATCTCCTGTTCTGCCAGATCCTGTCCCATCTCGCGCAGTACAACGCGGCCAACGTGAACTATGCCGGGAATCAGAACCTGGCATCCCGCGCATCCGGCGAGGATCTGGACGCGCTGGGCGAGCTCTATTATGAGCAGACCCGGCCCACGGCGACCTATGCCGGCGTGATGATGCAGTTCACGATTTCCGAAGCGCAGTCCTCTGCGGTACTGATTCCTGCAGGTACCCGCGTAAGCGATGCCGACGGGACGATCTTTTTCGCCACAGATGACGATGTCTACGTGGACATTGGGGATACCACGTCCACCGTGCACGCGACCTGTATGACCCTGGGAGAAGCCGGGAACGGGTACGCCGCGGGAGACATCAACGTGTGCGTTGACGTGTTCCCTTACTATGACGAATGCGAGAACACGGATGACAGCGGCGGCGGGTCGGATACACCGGATGATGACGAGTATTACGACCTGATGGTCCAGAGCCAGGACGCGTATTCCTCCGGAGGGGCTGAAGGCGCCTACATCTACTTCGCCAAGAAAGCGTCCTCGCAGATCGCGGACGTGGTGGTCAATTCCCCAGCAGACGGAACGGTCAAGATCTACTGCCTGATGGAAGACGGTACCATTGCCGGCAGCGAAGTCAAGGCGCTGGTGGAAGCACAGTGCGACAGCAAAGAGCACCGGCCCATGACGGACAAGGTCATTGTCTCGGACGCGGACGAAGTCACCTACAACGTGACGATGACCTATTACCTGCAGAAAGGCACCGGCGCTTCGGCAGCTGCCCTGCAGAGCGCGGTCGAGCAGGCGGTCGCCGAATACGTCCTGTGGCAGAGCGGAAAGCTCGGAAGAGATATCGTGCCGGATGAGCTGATCTCCAGGGTGAAGGCCGCAGGGGCCAAGCGCTGCGTGATTACCGCGCCGGTCTACACCGTGCTCAGGGACGGCGTGATCACCGTCAACACGGACATCGACCAGGGCGAGGATGTGCCGCAGATCGCCAAGTGCGGAACCATCACACTGACGAACGGGGGCTACGAGGATGAGTAATTTCAGCGTAGACGCCTTCATGGCCAACCTTCCGGATGTGATCCTGAGGGATGAGCATCTCTCGCAGCTGGCCGAGGTTGCCGCCCGGGTTAAGCTCAAGAGCATGGCCAACCAGAGAAAGGCGGCGATCTACTGCCGGATTGACGAACTGGACGAGGGCGTGCTGGACATCCTGGCCACAGACCTGAAGGTGGACTGGTACGACTTTGATGCGAGCCTTGCGGAGAAACGCCGGACCATCAAAGACAGCTGGTTCGTCCATAAGCGGATGGGCACCAAGGCAGCTGTCGAGCGTGCGCTGTCGGACGTGTTCCCTGAATCCAAAGTCGAGGAGTGGTTTGAATACTCCGGAGACCCGTATCATTTCCGCGTGATCCTGGACCTGACGGATACGGAGGATACGGTCAACATTGATACCGCGCTCCAGCGAGTGCGTCTGTTTAAGCCGGCACGGGCGGTCATGGATGACGCGGAGCCGATCATCAAGATCAGCTGCGGCATCGTGATTGAAACCGGCAAATTCAGCAAAACGTATCACCCGGGCAGGTGCGGTACCATGCCGCGCCGGAAGAGCCACGGCGGGAAAGAGAACGAAGGGCTGATTGTCGGCACCGATTCCTTGACGGCCACATACCACGTCAAATACTGCGGGACGCCGCTGGGCGCACTGATGTAGGAGGTGAAAGGACATGCTTCAGACGGCAGCGTTTACAGACCTGAGGAACTATATCAAGGGCCGGATCGGATCGGCCCAGTACCGCGTCGGCACAACCTGGTACAATGCCACGATCGTTGAATCGATCATCACGGCGGACGGGATTGTCCGGATCAAGTGCCAGATCGCACCGGGCGCGGCGTGTACCATCGCGGAGGTACGGCTGATGAGTACCGCCAGCGAAGTCTGGCTGAAGAAAACGGTCAGCGTGGTCATCGACAGCGCATCGACGAACCTGCTGCAATGGTTTGACTTCAATGTGACAGAAAGTGAGGTGAGCTAACGATGGCCTATGTGAATCCCTATACCAAAACCCTGTGGGTGGATGAGGTGGACGAATACGAGGGACGATTCCAGGAAACGGACCTCGGCGGCGGCGTGGTCGAGCATCAAATCATCCGCGGTGAAGTCTACACCGAAGGCACCCCGCAGGACGCCAGCCATTTCAACCACATGGAAGAAGGCATCTATGACGCGCATCAGGAACTGGTGGCCCAGGACGGACGGATCACGAACCTGGAGAGTTACGTGAATCCGGAGACCGGCACAGTCACGCTGACAAACACGGAGGAATTCCCGTTCAATGATTCCGCTGTGTCAGTTCCGCTGACGAACGAACGCGACAACCTGAACTATGTGGTTGAGATCATCAAGGTGGAGCCCGTCGGCAATCCCGGCGAGATCGAGGTCTCTGACCGGCAGGTCAACGGCTTCAAACTGGCCTTCACGGGAAGCGCTTCCAGCGTGAAGGTAACCTATGCAGTGATTGGAGGTTATGACCAATGAGCGTCAAACAGGTAACACGCGGAGGCCCCGGGAAGGATGAGAACTACCGGGAGTTCATCATCAGTTCATCTGATGACGTTTCGGATCTGCCGAACAGCCAGAGCGGCACCGAGGAAAAGACGGTGGCCGGGAGCATCGCGTATCTGCAGGATCTAACAAAGACCTACCTGCTGGGCCCGGATGATACGTGGCGGGAGGTGTAAGGCATGGACATGCTCGCCTACCTGATGGCCAAGAAAGCAGCCAGCGGAGACGCAGCTGCCGTCCTGGCTGCAGCCAAACAGTACACCGATGATTCCATTCCGGTGTGCGAGGAAGGAGACGTCACGCTGACAAACAGCGAGAAGTATCCTTTCAACGATTCCCTGCAGAGTGTGGCCCTGGTCACCGAGCAGGAGGACACGAGCTACGCGGTGATCGCGGAAGTGGTCAGCTCCACCGGTGACGCCGGCGAAGTGAACGTGTCCGACAAACAGGTCAACGGATTCAAACTCTCATACACCGGCGGGGCGACCTCAGCCGTTGTACATTATTTTGTGATTGGAGGAATCATCTCATGATTATCATCGAAAAGAACGAAGGACCGAAAATCCCTTATGAAGTGACCGGCAAAAAGATCTGCTTCGACGATGATCTCACGATCAACCTGGCGAAGCGCGAAGAGGATTATCCTGTTCACATCGACGTGTGCTCCGATGCTGACGGCGATCTGGTAATCGGCACAGCTGCCGGCCGCCGGTATGTCGCGGAAATCGACATCCCGAAGCGTGAGTACATCTATCCCGATCCTCCGGCTGATCCGGATGATCCGACCGATCCGCCCATTCCTGTCCCGCTGGATATGGACAAAGTCACCCTGAGCCTGTGGTCTCTGGAGTAAGGAGGTACCGCCATGCCTGCGAATTTTGACCTGATGGGGCTGGCGCTGAAATGTGCCTGCCCTCAGAATGAGATCCTTTATGATGACAAAGGCATGCCCTCTGTCATGGTTCGCCTTCCGAAGAAGACGTACAAAGAATTGGGACTCGGTTCCTCCACAGCTGTTCATCCTGCATGGATCGTGAACGGCACGGAAGTGGATGAGATCTACATCTCCAAGTTCCAGAACATTATCCACGGCGGCCGCGCTTATTCTCTGCCCGGGCAGGATCCGGCGAACACACTGGACTTCGACCAGGCGAGAGCTGCTTGCGAAGCCAAGGGCGCCGGATGGCATCTGATGACGGCCATGGAATGGGGCGCGATCGCCAACATGTGCAAGGCCGCCGGAACCATGCCCTACGGCAACAACGATTTCGGCAAGGATAGCCGCGAATCCGGATATTATGCTTCTCCGTCCATGGCCCGTGACGGCAGCGCGAGAATTCAGCGCGTCGCCACCGGTACCGGCCCGCTGACATGGTCGCATGACCGGACGCCCGGCGGCATCTGGGACCTGAACGGCAACGTATGGGAGTGGCAGGGCGGCATGCGCACCGTGAAAGGCGAGCTGCAGATCTTCGCCAACAACAATGCGGCCGACAAGAGCAAGAGCCAGGGCGCTTCCTCCGGAGAGTGGAAAGCGATCAGCGGTTCTTCCGGAGCTCTGCTTACGCCTGACGGTAACGGCACGACTTCCGGATCCATCAAAATGGCGTATGTGAGCAGCCATTGCCAGTACAGCACGACGATGAGCGGCCAGTCCACCGACGGACGCAACTGCTCCTTCGAGAGTGTTGATTGCGACAGCTCCATCGGCGCGGACGCGAAACTGCTGCTTCAGGCGATCGGTATGCTGAAGTACGATTCCACTGCCGGTGCCTACGAAGGCGACTGGTTCTACTTCAATAATGGTGAAGCCGAGCGTTGTTTCTACCGCGGTGGCAACTGGGGCGATGGCGCGGGGGCTGGCGTGTTCTTCTCCGGCGGCCACGATCCTCGCTCCCACGTGAGCGCCAACATCGGATTCCGCTCCGCTTTCGTTAAGCTGCCATCTGCTTAACTGGGGACTGATGTCACCGCGACAGCGGTGACTCCTTCCCGCCGAAGGCGGGAAAATTTTTAGCCAAAAAAGTGTCCTTATTTTCGGGACAATGTCCGTTTTTTAAGACAAGTCCCGCTTTTTCTGCTATGATCTCTCCCGATTCCACATGAAAGGAACCGGGCAGAATGGCAACTGATGATTTCCTGGTACTGCAGAAGGTGCAGGACATGATGATCTACGGTTATCCCATTCTGTCCCGGTTCCCGAAGGTGGAGAAATTCAGCCTGGCGGCAGATATCCGGACCTGTATGGATCAGCTCCTTGAACTGACGATCACTGAGGATAAGAAGTACACGAAGAAGACCACGCTGGAGAACATGGACATCTGCAACGAAAAGCTGAAGATCTATCTGCGAATCGCGATGGAACTGAAATATATGTCCCTCCATACCTACGGCGTATGGGAAGCGAAAATCGTGGAGATCGGTAAGATGATCGGCGGCCTGATCAAGTCCGTCAATGGCAGGCCGAAGACATAGGGTCCAATCCGAGTTTGCGGAGCGATGTTAGCGTTGTTTCAACCGCGGTGGCAACTGGAACAATGGCGCGAAGGCTGGCGTGTTCAACTCCAACGGCAACAATCCTCGCTCCAACGTGAACGCCAACATCGGATTCCGCTCCGCTTCATCATTGACGTGGAAACGCGCCGAAGTCAGATGTCGAATGCTCAAGGGCATCCGTCCAGCACGGTGATGATAAAGGGGGTTGGCTCCTCGGTCGGCAACGGCAGAAAAAGGTGAACAGCTGCGTAATCCGCAACCGGCCAATCCGGGCTGATAAGCGCAGAACTGGATGAGGGCGAATATGGAAAAGCACAGCGGAGTTTTCGAACGGTTCTATCAGTTTGATAATCTCTATGACGGATACAGGCTGGCCCGCGAGAACAAGCGGTTCAAACCTGAGGTGCTTGCCTATTCGGCCCATCTGGAAGATGAATTGATTGACGCCCAGAACCACCTGATCTATCAGGATCTTGTGGTGAAGGGCATTCATTCGTTCTACGAATATTTCCCGAAAGTCCGCCTGATCCACGCCCTGCCTTTCAGGTACCGGGTAATGAACTGCGCGGCTTACAAAGTGCTCTTTCCGATCTACTCAAAGAGCTTTTACGAACACAGCTACGGATCGATTCCGAACCGGGGACAGATCAAAGCATGCGATCAGCTGCAGAAGTGGCTGAAACACGTCCGGTTCCGGCCCGGCAACTGGTACATCGGTAAGATGGATATCCAGAAGTTTTTCTTCCGGATCCCGATTGAGGTGCAGCTGCGCGAGCTGATGAAACCTTTGGACGATGTCAAAATGCTCTGGTACCTGGAGACGATGATCCGGAGCGACGGCAGACCTTTCGGAATGCCGCTGGAAGTTTCCGACCCGCTGGATGTTGAAATGGTATCCGGAATCGGAATGCAGGTTGGTTCGCTTATTTCGCAGATGACCGCAAACGTGGTTTTGACTCCGCTGGATCATTACATCAAACGAGTGCTCCGCGCCCCGTACTACATCCGGTACATGGATGATATGCGGATCATCGTGGACAGTAAGCAGCAGGCCTGGGATATCATCGGCGCGTCTGATGATTTCCTACGGGAAAACTTCGGGCTGCAGCTGAACCATAAGACCGGCATCGTACCGGCGGGCGAAGGATGCGAGTTTATCGGAAAGATCGTCCGGCACAATCACATCAGCCTGCGGAAGGATTCCAGCCTCCGGATGCGGAAGCACCTGGACTTTGTCCGGGAAGCCTACGGCCGTGGTGAGGTTCCTCTGGAATACGCGGTCAGCGTCATGCAGAGTTATCTCGGGATCATGAAGCACACGGACGATAACGCGCTCAGAGAAAAATTGTGTGAGGACTACGTCCTCATCAGGCACTCAGCACCGGAAGAATAACCGGTGCTCTTTTTATGCCAATCTAAGACAAAAGCGAATAGAGGTGAGGACGATGCAAAGCATTCAGGGTTTCACTCCTGAGATGCTCTGGACCACGATTATTGTGGTTGTCGGTCTCGGTGCGCTGTTCATCGAGTACGACAAGATCCGGACGATTTTCAAGAACCGGAAGAAGGAGCGCCAGGAAGAGGAACAAACCCACGACAACGGTTTCCGGCAGCAACTGACAGAGGACATCGCCACGAAGGTGATGGAGAAACTGGAACCACGACTGTCCAGCATCGAGTCGAAGTTGGAGAACGACAAGAACAGGCTGGACAATCACGAGGACGCGATCAGCACGATCAAGAAGTCCAATGAGGTCATCGCCGGAGGGCTGGAGGTTACCTGTAACGCCCTGGTGGCCGTGCTGGACCATGAGCTCCACAACGGCAACAGTGACCAGATGCAGAAGGCACGGGACGATTTGCAGCACTACACAAACAGCCTGATCGGAAGGGTGAGCCAGTCATGAGCGAGATCCGGATCGATCCGAAAAAGCAGTTCAGCAAGAAGCTGGCCAGATGGACTTCTGTCTTCTGGTTTCTTTTTATGACCTGGCTGACGGTTCTGTTTCTGCTCGTTCCGGAAGCTGCCATGTATTGCGTTTACATGGGGCTGATCGCTACGGCGGTCATGATCCTGAACGTCTGGGCCTACACCCGGAACTCGATCTACGAGAAAGGCGTGTTCGCCATGCTTGATAAAGCCAGGATCGAGATCGGGCTGAAAAACGGGAAAACATCAAATTCTGCACAGGAGGACGAGAACGATGAAGAAGGTTCTGTAAACGACGGAGGTGAGAACGGATGACCTGGGATCAGGTAATCAAACTGTTTCTGTCGAAGGTGATGGAGATCTTCAACTCCAACCCGAAACGAAGGGAGCCGGGAGACGGATCTGACGGATACTGCGACTGCATCGGCCTGCTGATCGGCGCGATCCGGAGAATGGGCCTGAAATGGACCGGCATCCATGGATCGAACTGGTGCGCGAGAAAAGAGCTTCAGAAGCTCGAAAAGATCAACAGCGTATCGGATTTGTCGGTCGGTGACGCGGTGCTGAAGGGATGCGACCAGAACACGAAAGGTTGGGCGCTTCCGAGCCGGTACCGGAAAGGCGGCAAATACTACAACGGCGATCTGAACGATTACTATCACGCCGGCGTGGTCGAAAGCGTGAACCCGCTGCGGATCCGTCACATGAGTTCCAAGATGACGCTCGACACGAAGCTCGGGAAATGGAACTATCACGGCAAGCTGACGATCCTGGTCAAAGCGGCCGGCGGTGTCACACCGACACCGGTACCGACCAGCGGCGAGCAGGCGTACGTGGTGGCCGAATCCGGCAGCACGGTGAACATGAGACGGACGCCGAGCCTGAAAGGCGCTCTGATCACCCGGATCCCGCTCGGAACGATCGTGAACATCATTTCCCCTGGTGAGGAATGGTGCAAGATCTCCTACGGGAACAAGACCGGATACATGATGGCCAAGTTCCTGGACATCGTTGGCGATGGCAAAGGACAATACTGAGAGGTGAAAAACCATGGATCTGACAAAAATCATCGTGGCGGTGATCGGCCTGCTGAGCACGATTATCACCGCATTCCTGGCGCCGTATCTGAAGGCGAAGCTGGATGTCGAGAAGCTCCAGAAGCTGGGCGAGCTGTCAAGGCGGTTCGTCCTGGCAGCTGAGCAGCTGATCGGTCCCGGCAACGGACAGAAGAAGAAAGAGCAAGTGCAGGACTGGCTGGAGGAGAAGGGATACAATGTATCGCTGGACGAGGTTAATTCTGCTATTGAGGCCGCCGTGAAGGAAATGAATATTGCGATGGGGGCCAAACAAAAGTAAGGTGCCGACTGTGAAAAATCCATGCACCAGGACGTGTCCGGAAAGATCAGCAACCTGCCACGCGGACTGTGAGAAGTACGCGGCATTCGCGGAAGCCTGCGAAAAGATGCGGCAGATCCGGAACGGATATCTGAGCAGGTTCGACCCGAGTCCAAGGCTGACATCGAATATCCGGAAGAAGCTGAACCGGACAAAATGAGCAGACCGCTCTCCTACGGGAGGGCGGTCTTTTTTTATTTGCCGGAGAAGTTCAAGCGTGTATGTATAGCCAGTTCAATCAGATTTGACCGGCAGGAGCCCTCTCATGCTCCGGACGGTGGATAACTCGTCCGAAGGGTAAAACGCGAAATAGGGGCCTTTCTGTGCGAAATAGAGGTATGCTTGAACTGATTGTTCAATCCGAACGTGATAAAAGCGCCTGATAGACGCAGAAAGGCCCCTGTCTCTCCGGAATGGGCGTCAACTCGTTCCAGGAGGGACAGGGGCGTAGAATCGCCGCTCAGTGCGCGGAAGCGCGACTGCCGCAGACCGCGTCCATTGTCATCGTAAAGATTTCCTCTGCCCGGTCATTCAGATCCTTGCAGATCTGCCGGGCTTCATCAGCGGTCATGAAGTCGACATCCTCCGGCGTGGCCTTCCAGATGATCACGTCATTGCAGATCGGCTGGCCGTGTTCATCTGCTCCGTGGATCCATGATGCCAGCGGGTTGAAAATCTGCATCTTTCCGTAAAGGTCCTCGTCCGCGAAGGCAACGAATCCGTCCGGAAGCCGGCCAGGGTGCAGGATCACGTTTTCAACCGTCTGGCAGCGGATCACATCGTAGCAGGTCTGCAGCACCTCCGCGTCATTGAGACACCGGAGAGCCTTTGCCCTGTTCTCCAGGGCGCTGAGTACAACACAGTATTTCATCCTTCATCCCTCCCGTAAAGTTTCTTTCCGCACTCCGGACAATACTGGACGAACATCTGCTGTCCGCAGATCGGGCAGCTGCCCTCGTCTTCCAGGATCAGCAGATCCTGCATATCGCCTTTCGGCTCTTCCCAGCCGTAGGGATACAGATCCGCGTCACCGTTCACACGGAACATAAACATGACAATTTTTCCATCGAAGCAGTTGATTTGCTTCGATTCGTGGAAAAATTCGAGGATTTCTTCCAAGTTGATCTTTCCCCTGGCCTTCTTGACCGTGATGATGTTCCGGTCCAGGTCTTTCCATTCCCATGTCAGGCTTGCCATTGTCGATCCTCCTTACCATCCGCATTTCCGGCCGCAGACCGGACAGTAGTTCATCTGAATGTCCTGCTTCAGTTCCACGTACGTTCCATCCTCGGCGGTGCCCGTGGCTGTGATTCCGATCAGCATGTTGTCCGGATAGACTTCCATGCTCAGCTGGATTCCGTGGAACTCATCGTTCGTGTAGTGCTCATCCTCGCAGAAAGGACAGGGCTCTTTCTTCCTGGCCATGATCAGTGCCTCCCATCATCGTCAATCAGTTCGACTTTCTCCCGGAGAATCGCCAGGGCTTCGTCATAGGACTTCGACTTCTGGACGCGTTCCCAGAGATCATTGTACTCGGAGATCCGGCGCTCATGCCGGAAGTAGTTCCGCACCTCAGCCAGGATCGCGTAGATATTCCCGGACGGTCCGCGGCTGTGGAAATGAAACGGCGGCTTGCAAGGCGGTGCCTTGTCGAAGATATCGTCTGCTGTGATCATTACTGTACACCTCCTTTCGCCCGTCTGTATGCTTCGAGTAAGGGATCCGGATTGATCCCGAAGTTGAGGTATCCTTCCATGCAGGTCCGCATATAGGATTCGCTCGGCGCCTGGATTGGGAAACCATCGGTCATGATGTAGGCCATGCCGTCCACGATGACCTCAGTAGCCTTTCCCATGCTTTCGCCGGTGAAGACCAGGGGAAACTCGTGCTTGTAGTACAGGCGCGGAAAACCCTCGTAGCGGTCCAGACTCTTTTCATCCTCACGGCTGATGGCCCAGACGGCCACCGGGACGAAGGAGCCCTGTTCGGGCTCGATCGTCAGGACGCCCCGGCGAAAGACCAGCTGGTAATTGTTCAGCCGGCAGGTCCCGACCGGGTAAGCGTCCGGGCACCGGTACCGCATCTGTCCGCGGTTCAGATTCGATCCATAAGCGAGATAGTACCTCATGTTCTGTCCTCCTTGATCAGTTCGAAATCGACATAGCCGTTACAATCGGCCCATTCGTCAGCTTCTTCCATGGCTTCGCGTTCATCCCATGCCAGGAAGGTCTTGTACCGGAACACGGCGTGACCCGGGCGGTACATCTTGAACAGGTAAGTTGCCAGGACTCGCATCGTCATTCCTCCTTACCCGAGCACGATCGTGTGCTTCAGCGTCTGCACCCGGTACTCGTACCGGCCCTGGTCGGCGCTCCACTGCTTCCACACCTTCTTGATGTTCGCCGTCTTGAAGCTTGAGCGG